>LSQX01317599.1_pt2 | contig 20717 bp, 16 predicted proteins | sample 654561 | NCBI WGS metagenome assembly LSQX01 (sample SAMN04489861, study PRJNA283612) | anaerobic digester metagenome | isolation source: 4 biogas reactors fed with cattle manure at either 37C or 55C with and... | place: Denmark: Kongens Lyngby | collected 2014 | reverse complement strand
GTTCACTCAGGATGATGCGCACATCATCTGCACGCCGGAGCAGATCGAGGACGAGATCCTCGGCGTGCTGCGCTTTTCCATGGACCTGTGGAAGGCGCTGGGGTTCACGAGCATCCACGCCTACCTGGCCACGCGGCCCGAGGGCGACAAGGCGGTCGGCGAGCCGGAGCGGTGGGACCAGGCCACCACGTCGCTGCGCCGAGCCCTGGAGGCCGAGGGGATGCCCTACGACATCGACGAGGGCGGCGGCGCGTTCTATGGGCCCAAGATCGACCTGAAGATCAAGGACGCCCTGGGCCGCGAGTGGCAGATGACGACGATCCAGTTCGACTTTAACGAGCCGGAGCGGTTCGGCATGGTGTACGTCGGCGCCGACGGCAAGGAACACCGGCCGTACATGGTGCACCGGGCGCTCTTGGGCTCGATGGAGCGCTTTTTCGGCGTGCTCATCGAGCACTATGGCGGGGCGTTCCCGCTGTGGTTGGCGCCAGTGCAGGCTCGCCTCATCCCCATCGCCGATCGGCACAACGAGGTGGCCTGGCGGATCGCCGCCCGGCTCAAGGCCGCCGGCCTGCGCGCCGAGGTGGACGACTCGTCCGACCGGATGAACGCCAAGATCCGCACGGCGCAGATGGCCAAGATCCCCTACATGCTGGTGGTGGGCGACCGGGAGGCCGAGGCCGACGCCGTCTCGGTGCGCCTGCGCACGAACGAGAACCTCGGTAGCATGCCGGTGGAAGAGTTCATCGCCCGGGCGCAGGGGTTGGTAGAGTCGCGTAGCCCGAGCGAGTTGTAGGCAGCCCTCTTCTCCCCCTCTCCCGGCTCAGCAGAATGGGCTCGGAATAGGGGGGCGAAGAGCATCACGCGCGACGCCGTCTCTCCGCTTAGGATGATCTGCCTCGCGCAGCGTCATCCGGCCCCCTCTCCCAGTCTGCTGGGAGAGGGGGTTGGGGGTGAGGGCGCGCCGCCGAAAAACTTGACACCCGGATTCTCGACAAGTATACTTAACCATCATTCGCCCTTGGGTGGCGGTTTGATTGGTGTTGCCCGAGTGCAGCAACCGCATCTGTAATCAGAAGAAAGGAACCACAATTAGCAGCAGAGAGCATCGCCTGAATAGGGAAATACGGGTCCCCGAAGTCCGGCTTATCGATGATACGGGAAAACAGCTAGGCATCTACCCGACCAGGGAAGCATACATGATGGCCCAGGAAAAGGGCCTGGACCTGGTGGAGATCGCACCGAACGCTCGGCCCCCGGTCTGCCGTATGCTGGACTATGGGAAGTTCATGTACGAGCGTGCTCGGCGCGAGCGCGAAGCCCGCAAGGCCCAGAAGCAGGTGGATGTCAAGGAAGTACGGCTTCACCCCAAGATGGCGGATCACGACATCCAGGTGAAGACCAACCGCGCACGGAACTTTTTGTCGGAAGGGGCCAAGGTGCGCGTGCGCGTGCGTTTCCGGGGTCGTGAGATCACCTACTCGGAGAACGCCCGCGAGATGCTCAATCGGATTGCCGAGGATATGAGCGATGTCGCTGTCGTCGAACAGCGGCCCAAAATGGAGGGTTACGCCATGCTCATGATCCTGGCTCCGGCCGAGGCCAAGGCCGAGTAACGTCAGTAATAGTGTTGGAGGATCCCTCAAGTGCCTAAGATGAAGACCCACAAGGCCACCGCTAAGCGCTTCAAGCTAACCGGTTCGGGCAAGCTGGTTCGTACCCGCGGTCCCAAGGGCCACCTGCGCCGCAAGCGCTCCAAGCGTGTGAAGCGCCTCTTTACCCGCATGGTCGAAGTTGATACGCCCGGCGAGATCAAGCGCGTTCAGCGCCTGATGCCGTACATCGCCAAGCACAAAGGGTAGCAGCGCCTCGGCCTCCCCGGAGGCCGGTTCACACGACGAGAAGAGGAGTGTAAGGTGACCAGGATCAAAGCAAGCGTGGCCCACCGTGCGCGGCATAAAAAAGTGCTCAAGATCACCAAGGGCCAGTATCATACCAAGCATCGGTTGTTCCGGCGCGCCAACGAGGCGATGCTCAAGTCGCTCTCGTACGCCACCCGCGACCGGCGCAACCGCAAGCGCGACATGCGTCGCCTGTGGATTATCCGCATCAACGCCGCCGCTCGCGAGAACGGCCTGTCATACAGCCGGTTCATCGCCGGCCTGCGGCAGTCGGGTGTGGATATCAACCGCAAGATGCTGGCCGAGATGGCCGTGAGCGATCCCCAGGCCTTTGCCGGCCTGGCCCAGATGGCCGGCGAGGCCAGGGCGTAAGTAGGCGTTGGCGGTCCTGGGGACCATTACCAGTACCAGCAACCCACGCGCCAAGGACGTCCGCTCCCTGCACAAGAGGCGGGTTCGCTACCGCACCGAGCGCTACCTGATTGAGGGCCAACGATTGGTGGCCCAGGCGCTCGCCCTGCGGAGCGAGCTCGCCTCGTCGTTCTTTACCGAGGAATTCGCCCGCTCGCCCCAGGGCGAGCCCCTCGTCGCTGCCCTCGCCGAGGCGGAGGCGCCCGCCTACCAGGTGACGCCCCAGGTCCTCGCCCACATGAGCGATACGGAGACGCCCCAGGGCGTGCTGGCCGTCGCGCGCATGCCCCCGCCCGACCTGGCGGCGGCCCGCGCCGCCGACCTCGTCGTGCTGCTGGATGAGGTCCGCGACCCGGGTAACCTGGGCACTATCCTGCGGACCTGCGTGGCGACGGGCGTCGGGGCCGTGCTGCTCACGATGGGCTGCGTGGACGCCTACGCCCCCAAGGTGGTGCGCGCCGGGATGGGCGCCCACGCGGCGCTCCGGATCGTGCCCAACCTAGAGTGGGCGGCCATCGGCCACCTGGTGGACGGCATGCGCTGCGTTCTCGCCGACATCCACGGGGAACACACCCCGTGGGGGCTGGATTGGACCGCACCCACCGCCCTGATCGTCGGTTCGGAGGCCCACGGCCCCGGGCCCGAGGCGCAGGCGCTGGCCGAGGAGAGTGTGCGGCTGCCGATGGCCGAGGACGCCGAATCACTGAACGTGGCCGTGGCCACCGCCGTGTTGCTCTTTGAGGCGTATCGCCAGCGACACGCACTGTAGACGCGCCCGTCGCGGGGAAAGGAAGGGTTCGTGACGCATCGCAGCAGAGGTCCGGGGTCCAGGCCGCGCCCAGGCGGCCCGAGGGATCGCCGCCCGAGCGGCGGGCCACCGCACGAGCACTCCGCCCGGAAGCGCGGGCCGCGAGGATCCGCCGGCCCTCCGCCCGCCTACGAGGCGGAGACCCTCTTTGGCCTGGAGCCCTTTGCCGAGGACGAGTTGCGCCGGCGGCTCGGCCAGAGCGTGCGCCTCTTGGGGCGCCCGGCGCCCGGCCGGGTGGCCATGGCCTACGTCGGCGCCGACGCCCCCCTCGATGCGCTTCGCTCGGTGGTGGCCATCCACCGGGTGGAGACCTTTGCCGTGCCCCGGCCCAAGGCGCTCCTCGGCCACGAGCACCTGACGCGCCTGGCCGCGCTCCTGCAGGGGGTGATGGCCCGGCAGCCCCGCGGCGCCTTTGAGACCTTTCGGGTGAGCGCGGCGGGGGCCGATTCGCCGGTGTTCCAGCGCCTCAAGGCCGAGATCGCCCGGGCAACCGGCCTGACGCTGCACGAGGAGGAGGCGCAGCTGCAGATCGCCGTGCGGCCGGCCCCGGGGGGCAAGGGGTGGCAGGTGCTGGTGCGCCGGACTCCGCGCCCCCTCTCGGCTCGCGCCTGGCGGGTCTGCAACATGCCGGGGGCGCTGGATGCCACCATCGCCCACGTCATGGTGACGCTGGCGCGGCCCCGGGCAGAGGAGCGCTTTCTGAACCTGGCCTGCGGGTCGGGAACCTTACTGGTGGAGCGCCTGGCAGAGGGCCCGGCGCGCGCGGTCCTGGGCATCGACATCGATCCCCGGGCGCTCGATTGCGCCCGCGACAACCTGCAGGCGGCGGGCCGCCTGGCCGATGCGCACCTGGTGCGGGCCGGCGCCGGCCGGGCGCCCCTGGGTGCCGGCCAATTCGACACGGTGGTGGCCGATCTCCCCTGGGCGCTCCTAGTGGGCACCCGGCGAGAGAACGAGGCGCTGTATCCGGCGCTCCTCGCCGAGGCGGCGCGGGTGGCGGCGCCGGGGGCTACGCTGGTGCTCATCACCGCCAGCCACCGGGTGTTCGAGGAGGCCCTGGCGCGGGGCGGGGGGCGTTGGGTGCCGGAGGCGACGTATCCCCTGCGGGTGCCCTGGGAGCGGGGCTACCTCGAGCCCCGCATCCACGTCCTACGCCGGGCGGAGGACTAGGGCGCAGCGTTCTGCGGATCTCCGGTGAGGATATCGCGCAAGAGGGCCAGGGCGGCCCGCGCCGACAGGATCTTGTTCGCCAGCCGATCCTCCCCCCAGCGGTAGCGCACCGCGCCCTCGCCCAGGGGGGTGGCATAGCCGATGTAGACGGTGCCCACCGGCTTCTCTGGGGTGCCGCCGGTGGGCCCGGCGACGCCGGTGATGGAGATGCCGGCCTCGGCCCCTACCACGCGTCGAGCGCCCCGGGCCATCGCCACGGCCACCGGGGCGCTCACGGCGCCGTGGGTCAACAGATCCTCCTCCGGCACCCCCAGCACGTCGCGTTTCACCTCGTTGGCGTACGCCACGACGCCCCCCAGAAAAAAGGCGCTGGAGCCCGCGACGTTCGTGACGGCGTGGCCCACGAGGCCCCCGGTGCACGATTCCCCCAGCCCCAACCGCCAGCCGCGCGCCACGAGCAGCGCGCCGACCTCTTCTGCCAGGACGTTCAGTTCGTCCATCGTCAACGCCGGTCCATCCCTACATCGTATGGTCGGTGCAGCGTATCGGTCGCCTGTCCCGTGACCTACTGGACGGTCACCTGCGCGTACACCTGCTGTTTGTTGCCATCCAGGTCCTCGGCGATCAGGCCGACGACATAGTCGCCGACGGCGGCGTCCAGTTCCTGCCAGGTGAACATCTGCTCACCAAAGGTCAGCGTGTCGCCCTCCTCGACGGCCTGGTTCACCACGCGGCCCTGCTCGTCGAGGTCCATCCAGCGCTCGAGCACCGTAAAGCGGTCGCCGGTCTCCGGATGAATCTCCCACGGCGCGCTGGCCGAGGGATCCCCGTTGAACCCGAAGACCTGGCGGAGAGCGCCATCGCGAAAGTGCAGCCGCGCGTAGCGCTGCTCGCCGTCGGTGTAGGTGTAGATGCCGTCCACGGTGTACACCGCGTCCTCGGGCGCCGCGCCGTAGGACTCGGGATTCAGCAGGGCCGGCACGGCGTCGACGCCGTCACTGATGTAAAAGGCCAGTGGCTCCCACTCGACCTCCAGCGTGAACTCGTCGGGCCACACGGGGTAGAACACGCCGTTTACCTCGCGGGTGTCCTCGCTCTCCAGATAGTCCATGTCCAGCACGTTCAGCGAGTTGGCGTTGGGGTCATAGAATCCGGTGAAGAGCAGGATGTGGCCGAGATTGCGGGCCGTGATGTCGGTGCTCAAGAGGATCGGCGACCCAGGGGCCGCGACGGTACCCGAGAGCTCCAGGGCCGCCATCTGGATGTCGCCCTGGCCCGGGGCGGAGACCGCTGCGCCGGATGGGGGTGCTACGGGCTCCCGCGCGCCGGGGTCAAACTCCTGGCCGGTATAGTGGTAGGCAAGATAGTCGTCCCACAGCGAGACGTTGGCAAAGCGTCCGGCGATCACATTGTACGAGGCGGGGCCGGCAGCAGGCGCCCGGTACAGCTGAGAGTTTGGAAAGTAGATGGCGATCCCGGTGGAGCCCGGCTTGCCCTCCCCGTGGATTTCGGCGACGACGGCCGACTGCACGGCGGCCAACACTGCGTCCGCCGCCTGGCTGACCTCGGGGCCGGCGTTGTCCTGCTGCAAGAGATGGGCCAGGTGCCCGAGGTCGATGTACGCTGGCGGCACCTGTCGGCCAAAGATGTTCGTGTACGATTGGGAATAGTTGCGAGCCTGGGCCACGCCCCGCTGATCTGCCTCCTGCAGGACGGCGGCCAGGTCGTTCACCCGGTCCACCACCGCGTTCACCGCGTCGAGGTCCACGGCGCTCAGCGTGATATCGCGCCCCATCTGAGTGGCCACCTGCTCGCTCGAGGGCACGCCCCCGAACAGGCTGCCCATGGGCGCTCCCCGGCCGAGCAGGTCGGCGCGCGCCGCGTCGTCGACGATGCGCTGGTCGTCGACAATGTAGGTGTCCACGATGTGCCGGCCTAGGTCGGCGCCGCTCATTCCCGGGTCGTCGACCAGGGCGCCCAAAAAGCCAGCATAGGCCCAACCCAGGGCCGGTTCCGTCTCCTCCGAGGCCACCGCATAGCGCGCGTGGGGCGCCAGCATCGCGTACACCTCGAGCTGCGCCATCAGGCAGGCATCCATGCCGATGAGCTCGAACCGGTCGATGCCCGTCTGGTTCCGGATCGTCTCGAGCGCCTCGTCCAGTTCGTCCAGGTACATCTGGTTGCCCAGCGCCGAGGCGAGCGGCGTGTCGCTGCGGCCCTGGACGGGGGGCGCCGGGTCGCTCCAGCCCCCGGGCCAGCCCATGCCGTGGTCCGACATGATGAGCACCAGTCTGTCCGCCGGGTAGGTGGTGGTGGCCCAGGTGACGAAATCGACCAGGGTGTTGCCGTCGGCCATGTTCTGCTCGCCGATCTCGTCGACGAGCTGGGATCCCACCCGGTTCAGGTCGTCATCCCGGGTGACATAATAGCGGCGGGTGTCCGTCCAGTTGCCGTCATCGGCATACCCGCCGTCGTAGCGGTCGATCTGGGCCACGATGTGCACGCGGTCGGTAGAGCCGACGCGCTCCGCCTCATTCAGGTCGACGTAGATGTCCTTCTCCAGGATCTTGTCGTCGGCGTCCTGGTAGAGCATGACGAGCCACGTCTGGTCCTCGGCGCCGGCCGGCGCCAGGGCGGGGTCGCGGGTGGGAAGCGGCTCCCGGGTGGGCAGGGGCGCCGAGGTAGCGGCCGGCGCGGTGGGGGCGAACCCCAGGCTACCGTCCGGGGCCGAGGAGCCATCGCCACCGCCGCCGCCGCCTGAGAGCATGGGGCGCAGGACCACAAAGTACAGGAGCGCCAGGCCCGCGAGGAGCAGCAGGCCGCGACCCTTGAGCAGCGAGGGCAAGCAACCGGCCAGGCCTCCGAGCCCACCGAGCCCCGCGGCGGGCCGGGCCGTGGAGGGCGCTGGGCGCGGCCCCTGCGACGGGGGAGCGCCCTGTGGGGGGACGTCGGCGCGCTGGCCGGGCCGCTCGTCGCGCCGCGGGGCCTCGGCGCGCTCCCGTCGCCCGGCGGGCTGGGAGCCGCTCGGCCGCCGGCGGCCGGCGCGAACTGTCTTTCTTTCAGGCTCGTCCGAGTCGGGGGGAGGGTTGGAGGTCGCCATGTATCACCTCCTGGTGCAGTACATCTGCATGATCTAGTAGCCGCAGCATACCGAGGGGTGGGAGGGATGTCAACGGGTACGTGAGTCGACGGCGACCCTCGACGAGCGCCTGCGAGGATCCATCCTGTGCATCCTGTCCTCTCCTCGGTTTCTTGCGCCATGGGTGGCGCCGAGGCGACATGGGCTACGCAGGATAGGAGTGGCAACAAACACTGCTTGACGCCGACATGCGGATTCGCTACACTTGCATCTGTAGGGACCGCCTGGTCCCTGTGCCTCTGCCACGGCCGACAATCCTCGCCGTGCGTGGTGGCCCCCGCGTCTCCTCAGTTAGTGGATAGCCGTCTCCCTGTGATGTCGTGCCGGTCGGTGGCATCGCCGCGATGCGTGCGGCGAGACGAACGCGTGCGAAAGGGGGTGGTACTCCCGTACCCTGTCGCGTGATCGTGACGCTGTTTGTGATGATCACAGGAGCAAGGAGGCTTAGGATGCGGACCAGACTGCTTGCGCTGATAGCGATCCTGCTCATTCTCACCCCGGGGCTGGCCGGTTGTGTGCCCGTGCCCGAGGCGCAGCCCGTCGGACAGCCTGCAGCGGAAGCGCCCTCCAGGCGTATCGACACACAGATCCCCGTCGAGATCCCCCGAGAGCAAGTCTTTGTCATCGACCAGATATTCCGCTACAGCGTGGTCAACAACTTTAACCTGTTTGTCAGTGGCCCCCCCACGCCCACACGGCAGGGTCTTGCCTTTGACACGCTCTGGTACCTCGACCAGCAGACGGGTGAGTGGATCGACTCGCTCGCCGCCGCGCCCCCCGACTATAGCGATGACTTTACCCAGATGACCGTTACGCTTCGGGAGGGCGTCTACTGGAGCGACGGGACGCAGTTCACTGCGGATGACCTCGTCTATACAGTCGAGATGCTGATGGACACGCCCGGGATGCTCTGGTCGGCCGAGATGTCGCTCTATGTCGACAGCGTGGCAAAGACCGACGACTTTACCGTGGTCTTTGCCCTCAAGGAGCCGAATCCACGCTTCCACGCCTTTTTCACCTCTCGGTACAACGCCCTGTACATCATGCCCAAGCACATCTGGGAGGGCGTGGAGGATCCGAGGACGTTCGACTTTTACCCGCCGGTCTCCCTCGGGGCGTACGTCTTTGAGGACGCCGATCCCACCGGGTACTGGGAGCTGTACAAGCTGCGGGACGACTGGGATCGCGCGACGCCGGGGATCCTCACCGGGCAGGCGGGGCCCGAGTATGTGCTGACCGTCTTTTACGGTGGCAGCGAGCGCAAGATCATCGCCATGGCGCGGCATGATCTGGACATCTTTATGGACGTGGATTACGAGGCGTTCCAGGCCCTGCTGGATAGCACCCCGACCGCGCGCTCGTGGTTCGCCGAGTTCCCGTGGGCGTATCCGAACGAGCTCGACGCCCGCTTCTTTGGCTTTAACTATACGATCCCGCCATTCGACAACAAGGACGTGCGTTGGGCGTTGGCCCTGGCGCTCGATATCGTCGAGCTGCAAACGGAATACATCGGCGGCGTCACGCGCGTGACGGCCATTCCGGTGCCTGCGACGGACCTCCACATGGCCATCTACCACGTGCCGCTCGAACCCTGGCTGCAGGAGCTCACCATCGATCTGGGCAACGGGGAGACGTTCCAACCGTACGATCCCACCGTCCCACAGCAGATCGCCGAATGGGCCCGGGAGCAAGGGTACAGCGTGCCCGAGGCCGACGACGTAGAGGGTCTGCGCGACCGCTTTGGCACCGGCTGGTGGAAACACGCCCCGGATGTCGCCGAGACGCTGTTGCTGAACAACGGCTTTACCAAGGGCAGTGATGGCAAGTGGCTGCTGCCCGATGGAAGCCCATTCACCATCAGCATGATCGCCGCTCCGGACGAGCAGGATGTGTACCGGCTGGCCATCGGATTCCAGGACCAGATCCGCGATTTCGGCATCGACGTCGAGATCATCAGCCTGGAACGGGATCCGTACTATACGCGCCAGAACACCGGGGACTTTATGGCCACCTCCAGCTGGGGTGGCGGGAACCTCCTCGTCAACGCCTCGCCCGATCTCTGGCAGGGCCTGTTGGGCAAGCACACGCAATTCTACACGCCGATCGGCGAGAGCACGGCCGGAACGGGCAGCAACAACATGCTGCGCTCCGATATGCCGGGCCTGGACGAGATCACCGACGAGATGGGCCTACTGCATCCCGACGACCCGAGAGTGCTGGAACTCGGTTTTGACGCTCTCAAGCNNGGCTCGAACAACATCCTGCGCTCGGTAATGCCGGGGCTCGACGAGATCACCGACGAGATGGGCGCGCTCCATCCCGATGACCCGCGCGTCCTCGAGCTGGGCATGGATGCCATCAAGCTACTGACCGAGAACCTGTACACGACCACGACGATCAGCTTTAAAAAGTTCGTCACGGTGGACGAGTACTTTTGGACCGGCTGGCCGACATCCGAAGCACCGGACCGGCAGCCGCTCTACTGGTTCATGGGTGGCCGCTTTAGCCTTCCGTTCGTCGAGCCGGTAGTCGAATAGGCTTTCTGCTGCAGGGAAGGGCGCGACCATGCCCTTCCCTGCGCCCCATCCTGGGCAGGGTAGCCAAGTATCCAGGAGTCCCAAGTAGGTGGCCCATGAACCTTGTGAAATCGTACATCCTGCCACGACTGCTGCAATGGCTCGTGGTCATTGTGGTGGGGATCACCGTGACGTTCCTGATCCCCCGACTGCTCCCCACGGATCCCGTCGAGCAGTCGATCACCCGGCTCGCGGGAATGCAGATGATGGATCCCCGGGCGGTCGCAGATTTCCAGGATGCCCTGCGCGACCTCTACGGGCTGCAGGGGACGGTGTTCGAGCAGTACGTGCAGTTCTGGAGGCGCCTGGTCCAGGGCGACTTGGGGCCCTCCCTGGGGTCCTTTCCCACACCGGTGACCACCATCATCCGCAACGCGCTGCCCTGGACGGTGGGCCTCCTCGGCACCTCTGTGCTGGTCTCGTGGTTGCTGGGCGTGGTCCTCGGCACCCTTGCCGGCTTTTACTCGGATAGCCTGTGGGCCAAGACGCTGGACAAGGTGTTGATCACCGTATACCCCATTCCCTACTATATTTTGGCGCTCACCCTGGTGATCCTGTTCAGCTACTATCTGCCGATCTTCCCGTTGGTCGGCGGGGGGCGAGGCCAGCCCGCTTTTACCTTCACGTACCTTCGCAGCGTCGTGCGGCACGGCTTTCTGCCCGCCGTCTCGCTGATCGTGATCGCCACGGCGTTTCGCTTCATCATGGCCAAGGCCCTGACGTCCAGGATCATCTCCAGCGACTATGTGACCTATGCGCGGATCGGGGGTCTGCCGGACCGCAGGATCATCTCTAGCTATGTGATGCGCAATAGCCTGTTGCCGCAGATCACCGACCTGGGCCTATCGCTGGGAGCCGTGTTCGAGGGGGCGCTGATCACCGAGGTCGTGTTCTCCTATCCGGGGATTGGCTACACGATCTTTACGGCCATCGCGCAGACGGACTTTAACCTTCTCCTTGGCGTGACGTTGTTCTCGATCGTGGGCATCGCGACCGCAGCGCTCTTTGTCGATCTACTGTATCCCCTGTTCGATCCACGAATCCGATACGGGTGATCCCGCCGGGAGGGGGAGCACGATATGGCGGTCCTGAGAGATCTCTTTCGTCTAAAGGCTTCGTTCCGCGTGGGCGCGATCCTGTTGCTCGTCGCGCTCCTGATGGTCGTGCTGTCGTTCGTCTCGCCGTACGACCCCGAGGATCGGCGCGTCGTGCCGAGGGATCGTCCGCCCTCGCTGGAGCACCCCGTTGGCACCACGTCGTTGGGGCAGGATGTCTTCTGGCTGTTGACCTTTGCGGTAAGGAACAGCCTGCTCGTGGCAGGGCTCGCGGTCACCATCGGGCGGGGCATCGCGATCTTTCTTGGCTCGTTCTCCGGCTACGTGGGCGGCACTGCCGATCGGCTGCTCTCTGCGCTGGCGGACACGTTCATCGTCATCCCGCGCCTGCCCCTGCTCATCCTCATATCGTTCATCATCAGGGCCCACCTGACTCTGTGGGTGTTGGCGCTGTTGCTCGGCGTGCTGGACTGGGCGTGGCCGTCCAAGCGGTACCGCGCGCAGATCCTGAGCCTGCGGGAGGAAGAGTTCACCCAAACCGCGGTGTTTTCCGGCGCGGGCACCCTGCAGATCGTCGCTCAGGAGCATGTGCCATTTCTCATTCCCTTCCTGCTGGCCGACATGGTCAGTGGATTCCTCTGGGCCATCGGGATGGAGATCACGCTATCCATACTCGGGCTCAGCGACCTGGGCACGATGACCATCGGGACCATGATCTACTGGGCCAACTATTACCAGGCCATGCTGACGGGCAGGTTCTGGTGGTTGGCCGGTCCCATCGGCGCCTCGATCTTGATCGTGGTGGCGTTCTACCTGCTATCCACGTGTTTCTCCGAGTACCTCGATCCACGGACCCGCCAGATGAGGATAGCCGCGACAGGAGAGTGAGCGAGTGACAGCCGTCGTGGAGGTTAAGGACCTCAAGGCCTACTATCGCACCGATGCGTACGGTGTCCGGCGAACCGTCCAGGCAGTCGATGGCGTATCCTTTGAGGTCCGGGAGAATGAGGTATACGGCATCGCCGGTGAGTCGGGGTGCGGCAAGTCCACGCTGCTCAAGGTGATGCTGGGCATGGTCGTGCCTCCACTGACCGTGCTGGACGGCCATGTGTGGTACATGCTCGACGGTCAGCCCATAGATGCCCTCACGATGCTCGGGCAGGTGCGGGAGCGCATCCGCTGGAAGGAAGTGTCGTACATACCCCAGGGCTCCATGCACGTGCTGAACCCGGTGCGTCGCGTTCGGCACACCTTTGGCGACTTTGTGGCGGCCCACCACCCCATGCCCCGCCGAGAAGCGGACCACCTGATCCGAGCCTATGTCCGCGATCTGGGGCTCTCGGTCCAGATCCTGGACGCCTACCCACACCAACTTTCCGGCGGCATGAGGCAGCGGGTGACGATCGCGCTGGCGACCATCCTGCGGCCGCGGATCGTTCTCGCCGATGAGCCGACCACGGCACTGGACGTCGTCGTCCAGCGCGGCGTCATCCAGCTCCTCAAGGATGTGCAGCAGCGCGAAAAGAACACGCTCGTGGTGGTGACGCACGACATGGGGGTGCACGCCAACCTCGCCGATCGGATCGGCGTGCTGTACGCGGGCGTACTGATCGAGGAGGCCGACACCAGGACCATCTTCAAGGCGCCACAGCACCCCTACACCCGCTACCTGATCCGGTCGCTCCCCTCCCTGGAAGACCGGTCCGCACGCATCAGCATTCCGGGCACGCCGCCCGCTCTGGATAGCGTGCCCAGTGGGTGCCGATTCCATCCCCGCTGCCCTGAAGCGATGGAGATCTGCAAGCACTCCACGCCGGAGATGGTTCCCATTCGAGAGGGCCACCGCGTGGCCTGCTTCCTGGTCGCGGGGGAAAGCCGATGAACGAACGAGGCGAGCAGAGCCTGTTGAACGTTCAGGGACTGACCAAGACCTTTGCCATTCGGCGCGGGCTCGCGGTGACGCGGTTCCATGCGGTCGATCAGGCCAGCCTGGTGATGCAGACCGATCGCAGCGAGATCGTTGCGCTGGCGGGCGAGAGCGGGAGCGGCAAGACCACGTTGGCTCGCATGGTGCTCGGGATGATCAGCCCTTCGGCAGGGAGCATCACCTTTCGCGGTCGCGACGTCAGCAAGTTGACGGTGCGAGAGAAGCGATCGTGGTTCATGAGACAGGTGCAACCCGTCTTTCAGGATCCGTATGCGGCGTTCAGTCCGCTGAAAAGGGTCGAGCAGTACCTGTTCACCACGGCGCACAACTACCGGGCAGAGCGGGCCGGAGGGACGCGCGAGGCCGTGGACGAGGCGCTCCACGCGGTAGGCCTGTCGCTGCAGGAGATCGGCGGGCGGTACCCCAGCGAGCTGTCGGGCGGCCAGCTGCAGCGGGTGGCGATCGCCAGGGCGCTCATCACGAATCCCGCCCTGTTGGTGGCCGATGAACCGGTCTCCATGTTGGACGCCTCCCTGCGGATGTCCGTGGTGAACCTCCTCAAGGAGTTGAGGGAGCAGCAGGGGGTGAGCGTGATCTATATCACGCACGATCTGGCGACGGCCTACTATGCCGCCGATCGCATCTCTATCATGTTGAGGGGCTGGATCGTGGAGAGCGGGCCCGTCGAGAGTGTCCTGGGCGATCCGATGCACCCGTACACGCGCCTCCTCAAGCAGTCTGTTCCCGAGGCGGATCCAGACAAACGGTGGGAGGGCCGGACCGATCTGGCCATGCTCGAGGCTGAGGAGTACCTCATGGGGGGCTGCAAGTTCGCCGGGCGATGCCCCCAGGTCATGGACCGCTGCAAGGAGGAGGCGCCGGAGAACGCCTCGGTGGATGGCCGAGCGGTCCGGTGCTGGCTGTACGCCTCCTGAAGCCGCAGTGGGTGCCGCCTCCCTTGCCGGTCTCCCAGACGGAATGGGTTCTGGATAGAAAGAGGCCCTGATGCCGCATGTTGCACCAGGGCCGAAATCAGGCGGGAGTGGATGGGAGTCGAACCCACCAGGGCCGCCTCTGCGGCGCCCCACAGCGGTTTTGAAGACCGAGGAGCCCACCGGGACTCAACCACCCCCACAACACGGCTACAGAATATACGCGATCCCCCGCCCCGTCAACTTTCGGGTCAGGGGACCAAGCGTGCGCTGCAGGCGCTTGACATCGCGAACTGTGGCAGTCTATAATAGTCCTGCGTGACGACAGTAGCGTTTCATTGTTTGCCCAACTGTGTGATAGCCCGATAGTCAGCCGTTGATGCTCCCCGCCATGTCGTAAGCGGAGGAACAACCGGTGAGGGCCCAACACTTGGCATCACGCACCCCCTCGCGTGGCACAACGTTCGCTGCGTGCTCCGTACTTGGCGCCGTGCCTCGGCGCTTCTGGGCCCTGTCCCCCATCGGTACTGTCTCGTGTCTATCCCCCGTCCTCCGCATATGCGCACATGGAGTATCTGGTTCCCGCTGCGTACAGCTTGCACGGCTCCGCGATAGCGGCATTCCTCGGGGCTGAACGCTGAGGCCAAGGTGGCCTCAGCGGTTTGTCCGATTCGGTGGCGATGTAGCCTGTTTGCCGACTAGGGAGGACATCATGAGCAAGCGCACGATGGGACGGAGAGACTTTTTGCGCCTATCCACGACGGTAGCGGTGGGTGGCGTATTGGCTGCCTGCGCGCAGCCCGGCGCGCCCGCCGCCGAACCCGTGGGTGAACCCGCAGCCGCGCCCGCGGCACCGGCGGCGCCCGCCGCTCCGGCCGGTGAAGTCCGCTTCACTGACCCGCCGCTCTTGGCCGATCGGATATCCAGCGGTGAGCTGCCCCCCGCCGAGGAGCGCCTGCCCCTCGATCCCCAGATCGTCACGCCCCTCGAACGCGTCGGTGAGCACGGCGGCACGCTGAACGTCACCACCATCCGCGCCGAGGGATACGGCGACGACACGGTCCTCATGGGTTGTGAGGGCCTCTTCCGCACCGATGTCGACGGCTCTTCGGTGGCGCCCAACATCGCCAAGGCCTGGGAGTTCTCCGAGGATGGCAAAGAGTTCACCATCTTCTTCCGCGAAGGACTCAAGTGGTCCGACGGCGAGCCCGTCACGGCGGACGATTTCATGTTCGCCTGGGAGGCCGTCTACCTGAACACCACCATCACGCCCTCGCTCGGCAGGTGGTGGAAGCCCGGCGGCGAGACGATCAAGTGCGAAAAGGTCGACGACTATACGATCAAGGTCACCTCGCTCGTGCCCAACCCGGAGCTGCTGGCCTGGGGTGGCGGCCCCATCCGCGGCGACAACGCCGTGCTGCCCAAGCACGCCCTCATGGAGTGGCATGCGGACTATGCGGACGAGGCGGATCTCACCGCCAAGGCCCAGGTGGAGGGCTTTGAGCGCTGGGATCAGCTGTTCAACGAAAAGCGCCGGCGCATCTGGGGCACCCAGCTGAACGACGCCTGCCCCACACTGGGCTCCCACCTGATCGTCGAGCGCTCCAGCACCCGGCGGACCTACATCCGGAACCCCTACTACTGGAAGGTGGATACCGCGGGCAACCAGCTGCCGTACTTTGACGAGATCATCGCTACGATCGTCTCGGACAAGGAGCTGGTCAACACCGCGATCCTGGGTGGCACCGTGGACATCGTGATCCAGGAAGCCTCCATGGACAACTATCCGCTGTACCAGGAGAACGCCGAGCAGGGGCAGTACAACGTCTACGCCTGGAAGAGCGTGCTGGGTTCCGACGTGATCTACCAGCCGGCGCTGACCTATGAGGGCGACACGGTGCTGCGCGATATCTGCCGCGATGTCCGCTTCCGCAAGGCCCTCTCACTGGCCATCAACCGTGACGAGGTGAACGAGGTCCTGTACTTTGGGATGGGCACCCCGCGGCAGTTCACCGTCATCCCGCAGTCCATGTACTTCCTGCCCGAGTTCGAGCAGGCCTATGCCGAGTACGACCCGGATGCGGCGAACGCCCTCCTCGACGAGATGGGCCTGGAGTGGGACGAGAACCACGAGTACCGCCTGCGGCCCGATGGCCAACAGCTGGCGTGGACGATCGAGATGTACCAGATCGAGACGCCCAAGCGGGAAACCACCGAGCTGGTCGTCGAGTACTGGCGGGCCCTCGGCTGCAACGTGCAGTTCAAGGAGATCTCTGGCGAGCTCACCGACCAGCGCTACACGGGCAACCTCGTGGAGTTTGGCCTGTGGCACGGCGACAAGGTGACCGACGTGCTGTTCTCCGTCTCCCCGCAGTTCCTGGTCCCCTACAACGTGGGCTGGGAGACCGTGTGGGGCACCGAGTGGGCGCGCTGGTACACCAGCGAAGGTGTCGACGGCGAGGAGCCGCCTGAGGAGGTCAAGAACCTCTACACCTGGTGGGAAGAGCTCAAGATGGCGGTCGATCCCAACGATCGCGTCGAGTTGGGTCGCAACATCCTTCGCTCTCAGGCCGAGAACCTGTGGGTGATCGGTGTGGTGGGCCTCACGCCCAAACCTGTCATCGTCAAGAACAACATCGGTAACTTTGTGAAGGAAGGCCTGCACGGCTGGGACGTCGTGTGGACCTGCTACACGCACCCAGAGTCGTTCTTCTTTGAGGGCGGCAAGAGCCTGATCAGCTAGCACGACACTGGCTCATTCCGTAGAGCGGGCGTTCTGGCCCAGCCGGGGCGCCCGCTCCCGGCATCGCGGTGTGTGATCCACTCGGTTGCCATACGTCAGGAGTCGATCGATGACATGGTCTTATGCCGCACGGCGCTTTTCCTATATGGTGCTTCTTCTCGTACTGAGTTCCATTCTCAGCTTCATCATCATCAACCTCCCGCCCGGCGATTTCCTCACCTCCTATATCATGACGCTCGAGGCGGGTAGTTCCGAATCGCGCGAGGAACTGGCCGCGGCCCTGCGCGCCCAGTACGGGCTCGACCAGCCCGTGTACGTCCAGTATACCAAGTGGATGGGCAAGGTCGTCCGGGGCGATTTTGGCATGTCGTTCGAGTGGAACCGCCCCGTCAAGGACCTCGTTGCCGAACGCATCCCCATGACCCTCGTGGTGTCGATCAGCACCCTGATCGTGGGCTATCTCATCGCCATTCCGGTGGGCATATACAGCGCTACACACCAGTACTCGCTGGGGGATATGGCCGCTACGGTATTCGGCTTTATTGGGATGGCGGTACCCAACTTTCTCTTTGCGTTGTTTCTGATGTTCATGTTCTACAAGTACTTTAACCTCCCCTTGGGAGGTTTGTTCTCTGCCCAGTATCAGAACGCACCTTGGACCTGGGCCAAGCTTGCGGATCTGTTGCGACACCTCTGGGTGCCGTTGATCGTCGTTGGCCTTGGCAGCACCGCCGTGAACATCCGCGTGATGCGAGCCAACCTGCTCGATGAGCTCCAGCGGCCCTACGTGGAGACCGCGCGGGCCAAGGGCCTGCCCGAGCGCCGGGTGATCCTCCGATATCCCGTACGCGTGGCCTTGAACCCCATCATCAGTGGTATCGGTTGGGCCTTCCCACAGATCCTGTCCGGGGCGACGATCGTGTCGGTGGTGTTAGGTCTGCCCACCGTGGGGCCTCTCCTCCTGCGCTCGCTGATCAGCCAGGACATGTACGTGGCCGGCACCATCACCCTGTTCATCTGCGCACTCACCGTCGTCGGCATGTTCGTGTCTGACTTGCTGCTGGCGGTGGCCGACCCGCGCATTCGCCTCGAGTAGAGATATCCGTCAGGAGGAGTCCCTTGGCGACGAACCGTACTGATGACCTGGATGACGGCGGCGTCCCCACGTATTCGGGCGGCGTGCCGGAGGGCGGACTTGTCGCGGCGGGAGCCATGCCCGCGCCGGCGGCCGAAGGCGAATTGGCCCCCGCCTTTGAGGAGCACATCTACGTAGCCACCCAGTGGCAGCTCATCTGGTGGCGTTTTCGCCGCCACAAGCTGGGCCTCATAGGGAGCGCGTTGCTCATCGTGTTGTATAGCATGGCCATTTTCTGTGACTTTTTTTCCACGATGGACCCGGTGGCGCGTACCGAGTACATCTACTGCCAGCCCCATGGGTTGAGCCTCCGCGACGAGACCGGCGCCTGGAGCTCGCGGCCCTTTGTCTATGGCCTGGATCGCACCCTCGAGGATGTGACCCTGCGCCGCGTCTACACCATGGATACCAGCACCAAGTACTCGGTCCAGTTCTTTGGCCAGGGGTACCAGTACAAGATCCTCGGGATCATCCCCACGAGCCGGCACTTTCTCACGGCGGAGGAGGGGGCGCCCCTCTTTCTCTTTGGCACCGACAGCCTGGGGCGCGACCTGTTCTCGCGGGTCCTCAAGGGCGGATCGATCTCCCTCTTTGTGGGGCTCTTGGGCGTGGCGATTAGCTTTGCCATCGGCACCATGTTGGGTGGCATGTCGGGCTATCTGGGCGGTACGCTGGACCTGATCGTTCAACGCCTCATCGAGTTCCTGCTCAGCATCCCAAACATCCCCCTGTGGATGGCCCTCAGCGCCGCGCTGCCCAGGGACTGGTCCCCGCTCAGGATCTACTTTTTCATCACGCTGATCCTCTCGCTGCAGTCGTGGTGCAACCTGGCCCGGGCGCTGCGGGGCAAGATCCTCCAGCAGCGCGGGGAGGATTACGTGCTCGCCGCCCGGCTGGCGGGTTCGAGCCAGCTGCGGGTGTTGACGCGCCACCTCTTCCCGGCGGTGGCCAGCCACCTCATCGTCAGCCTGACCCTCTCCATCCCGGGCATGATCCTGGGGGAGACGAGCCTGTCCTTCCTGGGCCTCGGCTTGCGCCCGCCGGTTGTCTCCTGGGGCGTGCTGCTGCAACAGGCCCAGAACGCGCGCACCATGGCGCAGCAGCCCTGGCTGCTCATCCCGGCCGTGTTCGTCATCCTCACGGTGCTGTCGTTCAACTTTGCCGGAGACGGCCTCCGCGACGCCGCCGATCCCTACGCGCGCTAGGATGCCCCGCCGATCGCCCCCGCGCGACGCTTGACAGCCGCGCGGGGGTATGTTACCATCGACGTCAATGGTTCGCTGAGCGCACTCTTATCCAGAGGGGTGGAGGGATCGGCCCTGTGAAGCCCCGGCAACCCGTCCCCAACGCGCCTTGGTACGGCGACAGGGGGCGACGGTGCCAATTCCGGCGGGCGCGGTACGGCCTGGAAGATGAGAGGGGAGCTATTCGTGTGTCTCCCCCCCGGGGAGACTTGTTCGTCCTGTATACCCCACGCACGCCAGTCCCCGCCAATCACCACCTGTGAGCGCCTCCGACGAATGACCCGTGCATCGTTGCCCCTGCAGGAGGCCACATGTCTGCGTTCCAACCGAACTGGCTCCCCATCGCCCTGGGCGGTGTGCCGCACGCCGATGCAATCGCCGCTTGGAAGGCGATCCTCAGTGCGTTCCAGGAGATCCCCTTCTGGCCGCAGCTGCCGCGCCGCTCGTATCTGGAGAACATGTATGCGCAGTTTAGCGAGCACTTTCCCGGCGTGCGGTTCGACAAGGGCCGCATCCACGTGGATCGCCAGCGCGACCTGAATCCCGACCTGGAGCGCCTCTACCTGGCCTACCTCGAGGACGACCTCTCCTATGGCCACACCGGCCGCGACCATGCCGCCGGACTGGCGCGCCTGCGCGACCGGGATGTGGCGCTGCCCGAGGGGTTGGTGGCGCTCAAGGGCCACCTCGCCGGCCCCATTAGCCTGGGGCTCACCATCGTGGACCGCAACCAGCGGCCGGTGCTGTACGACGAGGTCCTGGCCGACGCGGTGGGCAAGCACCTCCGCCTCAAGGCCGCTTGGCAGGAGCGGGAACTGGCTCGCTTTGCCCCGCGCACCATCATCCTGCTGGAAGAGCCCTACATGGCCTCCTTTGGCTCGGCCTTTGTCTCCCTGCCCCGCGAGCAGGTGATCGGCCTCCTCGAGGAGGTGTTCGCCGGGCTCAAGGGGATCAAGGGCGTGCACTGCTGTGGGAACACCGATTGGCCGATCCTGATGAGCACGTCCGCCGACATCGTCAGCCTGGACGCCTACGACTATGCCGAGTCGCTGGCGCGCTACCCGGAGGACGTGTCCCGGTTCCTCCAGCGTGGCGGCATCATCGCCTGGGGGATCGTGCCGGCCGGCCCCAGCGCCGAGGGGGAGACGGTCACCAGCCTGGCCGATCGGCTGGAGGCCGCCATCGAGCGCCTCGTCGCCGAGGGTGTCGAGCGGGACGACCTGCTCAAGGCGGGGCTGGTGTCGCCCTCGTGCGGCCTCGGCGCCCTAACGCCGCCCCTCGCCGAGCACATCTTGACGCTGACGGTGGGCGTCTCCCGAGAGATGCAGCAACGCCTGGCGCCCGTTGCGGTGGCGCCGGCGGAAGAGACGGAGAACAACGACTAGCCACTTGGGGCAGGAGGCAGACCTTGGGCATTCTCGTGGTGGGATCCATTGCGCTCGATGACGTTAGTACACCTGCCGGGCAACGTCAGGGCATCCTGGGCGGCGCCTGCACGTATTTCAGCACGGCGGCCAGCCTCTACGATCGGGTGAGCCTGGTCGGCGTGGTGGGGGAGGACTTTCCCCAGGAGCACGTTCGCTTTCTCTCCGCCCGCGATATCGACCTGCGCGGGCTTCAGGTGGTCTCCGGCCGCACCTTTCACTGGTCGGGCCAGTACGGCGAGGACCTCGAGA
>LSQX01161267.1_pt1 | contig 20717 bp, 15 predicted proteins | sample 654561 | NCBI WGS metagenome assembly LSQX01 (sample SAMN04489861, study PRJNA283612) | anaerobic digester metagenome | isolation source: 4 biogas reactors fed with cattle manure at either 37C or 55C with and... | place: Denmark: Kongens Lyngby | collected 2014 | reverse complement strand
ACCAATCTAAACAATAACGATGTAAATGGTTTGAATTCAAAAATGGTAGTTCCATCTAAGGAGGAGGTAAAAGGGTCATTACTTAAGGAATTTAATAAAAATCCTGAACTTCACAAAGATAACATTTTGGCTGTTGATGAATTAGCTGAACAATATGTTAATTGGGCTGAAGCAAATAAAAACAATGATTTAGCCTCACAAGATTGGAGATGGTATCCACATATTCATACATGGGATGAAGAACCTTATATATATGCTAGTAAAATTGATAAACAGTATGATTATTCAAATTCGTATGAAGTAGACAATAGAAATTCAAGCATTCCGTACGATATTGAGAGAGGTACAGTTCTTGAGTTTTATGCTAAGCTTGGATTTGAAGGAAGTGCTGAGGTTAAGTCAGCATTTAAGGGTGGTGTTAAGTTAGAAGGCTCAGTAAAACAAACAACAACTGTAAAAAGTAATGTTACGGTACTACCAGGAACTTTTTGGAAGGCTGTACCTTACACTAATACCCTATACGAGTATGCTAAAGGTGTACAAAACACTTATAAAATAATAATTATCCCAAATCCTGTTCCTATACCACCAATAGTAGAGTATATGGGAAAAGATACATACTCTGGAACAAATAAAACCGGATATGGAACTGGTATAGAACCATCAACCATTCCATAAAAAATGTATCAAAGGGACTACTTTCGTAGTCCTTTTGATACATAAAAAATTAAAAACAAAGGAATTAGGATATGCTCAAATGGGTAAAAAAACAAAATGCGTTGAAGTTGTTTTTAGAATTGTGAGATTTACTTGTAACTCGTAGAGCTTATTTCTGACGTTATTGTTAACTTGCAATGCAGAAAAGTAAATTGACAACTAAGTTTGGTGGTCGTAATCAAAAGAATATAAAGGTGAGAGTAGACATGCTAAAGAAAATAATTCAAGTATTAATAGTTTTTATACTTATTACTTATACATTGTTATCAAATATTGAATTAAACGTTATATACGCAAATGATTTTATAAATGATACAGTGCAGCTTGAGGAAGAATATATATTGAAGCTTTTCAATAAAAAAATAGATATAACTAATAAATATAATAATGAAAACTATAGTGTATATAAACATGGGGTGAATGATTTAGATAAAAACAATGAGTTTTTTGAGTTTGACGAATCAGAAAAACATTTATCTGAAGGTTTGTGGGGATTAGAAACAATAAAATATACCTCTGTAGCAGAAGAAACTTATAATATCAAAGAATTAAATTCTGTTACAGTTGCGGTGTTAGATACTGGTGTGAGTAGTGAACATCCTGATCTTAAAGAATGTATGGTAAGTGGTTTTAATTTTCTAGAGAACAGCACAAATACAAATGACGACAATGGACATGGAACACAAATGGCGGGATTAATTGCAGGAAAAACAACTGGTGTTGCTCATGGAGTAAATATTATGCCAATTAAAATTTTGGATAAGAACGGTAATGGCAACACTGAAAATTTTGTTAAGGGAATAATTTGGGCCGTTGATAATGGTGCAGATATAATTAATTTGAGTCTAGGTAGAAGAAAATTTATATATGGTTCGTATGGAAAGATAATTAGAGATACATACAGCGAATTAGAACGTCTAGCAATAGAATATGCTTTGATTAATGGCGTTACAGTTGTTACAGTTGTAGGTAACTTTTCAGAAAATGATACCTGCTATCCAGCAGATTACACCTATAGAAAAACATTGACAAAGCCAATAATTGTTTCAGCAATTGATGAAAACAAGGATAAGCTTAACTTGTCAAATTATAGTGATAGAGTTGATGTTTCTGCACCAGGGCAGAGAGTACTTAGTACGTATCCTTTTGAGTTAGATATAGGATTTGACTTGTACATGAATAAAGATCATGATGGATATATTTTAAGTTCAGGGACATCACATGCGTCTGCTTTTGTAGCAGGTTTTTGCTCAATAGTAAAAGCCTATAATAAAAATTTAACAAATGATGAAATTAGAGAAATTGTATTATCATCAGTAACTGATATAGGTGATGAAGGATGGGATGAATATTTTGGTTATGGGATAATAGATTTTGAAAAACTCCTCAGTTTTTCAATTCCAAGAATATCAAAAATTAGCATACTTGAAGATGGTGATTTATACCAAGATGCTATTCGTTTATATGATAAAAATAGTATAGCAAATTGTAATAATAATATGAGTGTAAGTGAATCTGTGTATATTACTGTAGAAGAGTACTTGACAGAACCAGATATTTATCTGCTGAAAGACTTTACAGTTCAAGAAATGGTTTATGGAAAATTTGATTATCAGATGATCTTTGAAGACGTAGGACTATATAAGTTGAATTACAGTATTCCGGATAATTCATTTGTACAGAATTCTTCTAAGGTTGTAATAAAACCCAAAAAAATATTACCTAATATTTCACCTGGCTGTTACGAAAAGGGAGTAAATCTTGAGTTGTTATCACCCACTTCAGGAGCATCTATTTACTATACAATTAATAATATGCCTGTCGTTGTTAATGATGAACTGAATCCGAACGCTATAAAGTATCAGAAACCTATTATAATAAACAGTTCAACAAAACTAAATGCAGTAGCATATAAGAAGGGTATATTGAGTAAGTATGATACATTTGAATATATTATTAATGATGGAAACAATAATATGCAGTCAAGAAAAGAAAATGTTAAAGATTTACATAAGATAAGAGATGTATCGGAAAATAGGAAAAATATAGAAAGAGTCAATTTAATTGAAACACAAGATTCTATTATATATAAAAATATGTTGGAAAAATATAATGAGTTTATAATTGCTCAAAATTTGCTTGAATATATTGAGAAAACACAAAAGAATCTTATAATAGATATAGATGAATTAAAAATTAATATAGGTACAAAAGAATTGATAGAATTAAGAAATCTAAAAGAAGATCTGGTTCTTAAAATAAATAAACTTGATATTGGCGTAGATAATATGGTGTTTTGTTACAGTGTAGATTTATTAATCAATGAGCAATTGGTAGATAAAAATAGTCTGTTGGATTTATATATTAAGTTAGATCCAACCTTAAACCCAAACAATCTGGCGGTATGTTATTTAGAGGATATCGTTAATAGTAATAATATGCTGGTTGATGGTTTTTTTATACCTGAGCATTTTGTAATACCACACAAGAATGGCTCTATATTTCTAGGAAGATTAAAGCAGCACGCTTTCTGTGACGTAAAGGATGAATATATTAGTGATATTGTTAACTTTTTATGGATAAGAAATATTATAAAAGGTATCAGCAGTAATGAATTTAAGCCAAATGATATTTTAACAAGGGCAGAATTGTCTGTTTTACTTAATAAATACTTTGGGATATCTTCAAAGAATGACTATAAACTAAGATTTATTGATGTGCCTCATAATAGTTGGTTTTATAAGGATGTAAAATCCCTGACTGATTTCGGTATAATCAAAGGTATTACGGAACTTGAATTTAAGCCTAACGATTCAGTGAAAAAGCAAGATTTAATAGTATTGTATGTAAAAACTTTTCTTACGTATTTTAGTATCGACGATAAAGATATTATCACATACGAGAATAATTTTGCATATAATGATGAATATCAAATTAGTGCTTATGCTAAACAGTATGTAGAAATTGCGAAAACTATTGGGATTATTGAGCCTAATACAGAATTAATGTTTATGCCATGCTCTTCAGTTACCCGTGAAGAAGCAGTTGAGATACTTTATAAGCTAATTATAAACGCTTCTCAACTGAAGTATATAAATTATAAGAAGGGAGTCTAGTGTATGATTGTTAAAGTAAAAATTTTAGTCCTTTGTGTGTTTGCATTACTTTTGGTTGGTTGTAATGATATAAAAGATTTTAAAAATTTAAAAGATGCTAAGAATCAATTAAATCGGATTGAATCAACTGGATACAATTCAAGAGATGATAAAATAATTGAATATGGTGAATATGATTATAAGAACCTTGGGGACTGTGAAATTGATTTCTGGATTGAAGTATATGAAAATGGTACTCTAATTAATAGGACAGAAATGGATAGGAAAACGCAAAAACAAGATTTGAACTACATGGGCACTGTAGGGTATTATGTAAAAAATACCAGTGGAGTCCTTACTTGGATGTTAAGGCATGATCAAAGTTTTAATACATTTGAAACATCAAATTTCTTTGAAGAATATAAATATACTACGAGCAGTATTATGACAAATATACATCAGTGTGATTATAACACAGAATGTGTTTTGATTGAGTATGTAGCTAACAAAGATAAAATTTCTCAAACAACGGATCATACAATTGACCAAAAATATTATTCGGATGTAATAAGCAATAATGATTTTGTATATTTATTGAAATTCAAGTATAAACCGAAGTGATATAAGTATAATTTAGTCATGGCTTGGACGCATTAATAGTTTTATTCATTCACTAACAGGCAGCGTTGATACTCATGTAATAAAAATGGATGTGCAATCAGAGAAAAAATTTGCCTCTTTTATTTCATTCTAAGAGGCGTGATAAAAGTTCCCTTAGCGAACACCTAAGGGAACTTTTATCACATTTTGGATTGATTTAGTCCTAAATGGGTTGATTTAATCTTGAATGTCTAATAAAATTATAGTATAGGTATTCATATATTTATCATTTTGAAGGAGGTATGTACTTAACGGAAACTATATAGAATTTATAAAAAATCATTAAGTTATATATTGATTTTAGTATTAATCTCTACCAACCCACAAAGCCGTGTAGTTATTAATAAATAAGGGTGTACATGAGGCTGGTCGTCTTGACGTTTTTATTACAGCTTTTGAAGGGCTTGTAGTTTAAAGTTCATAAATTATTTTTGAGGGGGAAAAGAAGTATATGAAAAAGGTTAAAGGGATAGTTTCGCTGTTTGTGGCGATTATGCTCCTTACGGTGTTTTGCTTTTCTACAAGCATTGGACCGAAGGTAAATGCTGCAGATGGCAATAACGATGACTGGTTGCATTGTAAGGGTAATAAGATCTATGATATGTATGGGAAGGAAGTTTGGCTTACAGGTGCCAATTGGTTTGGTTTTAACTGTAGTGAAAATGTTTTTCACGGTGCATGGTACGATGTTAAGGATATTGTATCGAGTGTTGCTGACAGAGGTATTAATATGCTAAGGATACCAATTTCAACAGAACTTCTGTACAGCTGGATGGCTGGAAAGCCAAATCCTGTATCGAGTGTAACGGCAAGTAACAATCCGCCGTATCATGTGTGCAATCCTGATTTTTACGATCCGGAAACTGACGATGTTAAGGACAGCATGGCAATATTTGATGTTATAATGGGTTACTGTAAAGAGTTCGGTATTAAGGTTATGATTGACGTACATAGCCCTCATGCAGATAACTCAGGGCATATGTATGAATTATGGTATGGAAAAGAGACAACTACAGCAGGTATGATTACTACAAAGAAATGGATAGACACTCTTGTATGGCTTGCCGACAAATATAAAAATGATGATACAATACTTGCTTTTGATTTGCAGAATGAGCCTCATGGAAAACGTGGATATTCAGCAGCTGTACCACCAGAAATGGCAAAATGGGATAACACCAAAGATGAAAACAACTGGAAGCACGCTGCCGAAACATGTGCAAAGGCGATACTTGCTGAAAATCCTAATTTATTGATATTGATTGAAGGGATTGAGCAATACCCAAAGACTGAAAAGGGTTTTACGTATGATACTCCTGACATTTGGGGCGCATCGGGTGACGCTGCTCCATGGCATGGCGCATGGTGGGGAGGAAATTTAAGGGGAGTTAGAGACTATCCTATAGATTTAGGCTCTTTAAATAGTCAAATAGTATATTCTCCGCATGACTACGGTCCTTCAGTTTATAATCAGACATGGTTTGATAAGAATTTTACTGAACAAACCCTTTTAGATGACTATTGGTATGATACATGGGCATATATCAATGATGAGGGAATAGCACCTCTCCTTATAGGCGAGTGGGGAGGACATATGGATGGAGGAAAGAACCAGAAGTGGATGACACTTTTAAGAGATTACATGATTAAGGAACGTATTCATCATACATTTTGGTGTATTAACCCGAATTCAGGTGATACAGGTGGATTAATAGGCAATGACTGGTCAACATGGGATGAAGAAAAATACGGTTTGTTAAAGCCAGCTTTATGGCAGTCAGGCGGTAAATTTATAGGTCTTGATCATCAGGTGCCTCTTGGCAAAAATGGTATTTCATTAGGACAGCACTACGGATCAGGTCCGGTAGTTACTACACCACCAAGGACTACGCCGCCGAGGACTACACCACCGCAGAACACTCCGACTGTAACGCCACCAGCTAACAGCAGTGATGCACCATACTTATTGGGTGATGTAAATGGGGATAATAGTATAAATTCTACCGATTATGCTTTGTTAAAAAAATACCTGTTGGGAGATGTAACGTCAATACCTTCATTAGAAAGCGCAGATGTGAATAGTGACGGAAGTGTAAACTCAACAGACTATGCGATTCTGAAGAGATATTTACTGGGAATTATAACAGAGTTCTAACAATACTAAATTTGCTATAAATAAAGGAGCGACGCAAATTGCCTTATGGCGAAGAGCAGTGCTCCTTTTTATTAGGGCCATTTCCTGAAAGGAAATCCGGCAAAAAGCTTAGGGACTCGATGTCCCGAAGCTTTTTATTATTTTCAAACAAAGTATTGACAGTACAGAGAAATAGCAATATAATGTTATTAACATATTGTTAATAACACAGCAAAAATAAAAAGTTGGTAGAGGAAGATTGCCGGTATGGTGTTTGAAACAAATGAATATACAAAAGATGCAGGTCGCAGACCTTCAAAGTTATTTAAATTTAACCCAAACCGTGCAGGTGAATTGTAAATTGAGAGGAGAGGATATATATGAAAATGATTAACAAGAATGAATTTCTGAAAAGAAGCACTGAAACCCTGAATGAAATAGTTGATATGCTGTTGAAGCTGGAATCTCTTAATCTGAAAGACTTGCAGATAGAGAAAACAGCTCTGGTGATGGTGGATATGATAAATGGCTTTACCAGGGAAGGTGCATTGAAAAGCCCCAGAATTGAGGGGCTTATCCCTGAAATAGTAGCTTTATCAAAGCTATGTGATGAGCATGGGATTAAAAAACTAGCCTTTGCGGATTGCCACAACGCAAGTTCACCTGAATTTGAATCATATCCTCCTCATTGTATGGCTGGAACTTTTGAGGGAGAAGTGGTTAGTGAAATAAAGGAAGTAGGTGGCTACAGTCTTATTTTGAAGAATTCAACAAATGGATTTTTGGAGGAAGAATTTAGAAAGTGGCTTTCTGAAAACCAAGAAATTGATACCTTCATTATAGCCGGAGGTTGTACAGACATATGCATACAGCAGTTTGCAATAACACTAAAGACCTGGTTCAATATGAACGACAGAAAGAGCAGAATTATTGTTCCTGTAAACATTGTTGAAACATATGATATGGGAACCCACAACGCTGACTTGATTAACGTAATGTCGTTGTTTAACATGATAACAAATGGTGTTGAGGTTGTTAAGGAGGTTATATAAATGAGCAAAGTGAATTTAACCATGCTGACCGATTTCTATGAAATAACTATGGCAAATGGGTATTTTAAGAACGGCATGAAGGATAAAATTGCATATTTTGATATGTATTTCAGAAGAGTTCCCGACAATGGCGGATTTGCAATAATGGCAGGGGTGGAGCAGCTCATTTGGTACCTTAATAATCTTAAGTTTAATGATAGTGACATTGAATACCTCAGAAGCCGCAGGCTTTTCAGCGAGGAATTCTTGCAGTATCTCAGAAATTTTAAGTTCAGTTGTGATGTCTGGGCTGTTCCTGAAGGAACTCCCATATTCCCCAATGAACCGGTTATAATTGTTAGGGGACCTGTAATAGAAGCACAATTTGTTGAGACTATGGTACTTCTTACAATAAACCACCAGAGCCTTATAGCAACAAAGGCAAACCGCATAGTAAGAGCGGCCGGAGGACGGGATGTAATGGAATTCGGATCGAGGAGGGCACAAGGATATGACGGTGCCATATATGGTGCAAGAGCTGCATATATAGGTGGTTGTATCGGGACTGCGTGTACAATTGCAGAGAGGGAGTTTGGTATTCCTGCAATTGGCACAATGGCACATAGTTGGATTCAGATGTTTAATAGTGAGATTGAGTCCTTTAGAGCTTATGCAGAAGCATATCCTGATAACTGTGTGCTGCTTGTGGACACTTACAGCGTTTTAAAATCCGGTATCCCGAATGCCATAAAAGTATTCAATGAGGTGATAGTACCCAAAGGATACAGACCTAAAGGCATAAGAATTGATTCGGGAGATATAACCTACCTTTCAAAGCAAGCCAGAAAGATGTTGGATGAGGCGGGATTCAGTGATTGCAACATTGTTGCATCTAATTCACTGGATGAATTTATTATACGTGATATCCTTATGCAGGGAGCACAGGTTGATTTATTCGGTGTGGGCGAACGTCTTATCACTTCCAAATCAGAGCCTGTATTTGGCGGTGTTTACAAGCTTGTTGCTGTGGAAGAAGATGGTGATATTATACCGAAGATAAAACTCAGTGAAAATGTAGGGAAAATAACCAACCCCGGTTTCAAACAGGTATGGAGGTTTTATGACATGGATACCGGAAAGGCGATGGCGGATTTGCTGACAGTATATGATGAGACAATAGACGTGAACAAACCTTATGAATTGTTTGACCCGGAGCATACATGGAAAAGAAAGACGGTTACAAACTTCCGTGTGGAAAAGCTTTTAACTCCAATATTCGAAAAGGGGATCTGCGTTTACAACAGCCCGGGATTAAAGGATATCAGAGACCACAGAAAAAAGAAGATAGATGCATTGTGGGATGAAGTTAAAAGATTTGAAAATCCGCATGAATACTATGTTGACCTGTCAAAGCCCCTATGGGAAATGAAAGAAAGATTGTTGCATGAGTATTCTGTAAAGTAAAATAAGATGTAGCACATATAGTTGAAAACAAAAGATAATAAGAGCAATTCTGAGATATAAATAAAAGGATACACTCTAATTTATTAATTAGGCATTATTGAGGAAGATTTTATTTATAACAGTTTTGCTCTTATTACAAATATATGTTATTATAAATCAGAAGGTCAAGGAAAGTCAAAGTCACACTCGTAAGAAGTTGGCTTTATATGTGGAGGGTTAAATTTTTTTATGTTAGCCATATAATATTAACAGAAAGTATTGCTGATTTTATTGGAAATTACGGTAAGGAGGGGTAGTTTATGCAATATAAAGACTATTACAGTATTCTGGGAATTGATAAAAAAACATCACAGGATGATATTAAGAAGTCTTACAGGAAACTGGCAAAAAAGTATCATCCTGATGCAAATCCGGGAGACAAACAGTCTGAAGAAAAATTTAAGGATATAAATGAAGCTTATGAGGTGTTAGGGGACGCTGAAAAGAGGAAGAAGTACGACAACTTTGGAAGTGAATATGATTTCCGTAATGGTTATGATTTCGATCCCTCCGAGTATGGATTTGCAAACAATGCAAAGTATGAGTACAGAACACAAGGGGCAGGAGATTATAGTGATTTCTTCAATATGTTCTTTGGCGGAAACGATTTTGACTTAGGGGGGATCTTTGGGCGTTCTGGTTCAAAGACTAAAAGAGCCCAATATGGATATAACGGAGAAGATATTGAGGCAGAAATTGAAATTACTCCCGAGGAAGGATTCAAGGGAGTAGAAAAAATGATATCACTAAGAGGTAGCGGTTCCGGAAAAAATCTTACATTTAAAGTCCCGTCAGGTGTCAGGGATGGAGAGAAAATAAGGCTCAAAGGTCAGGGAGGACCGGGAGTTAACGGTGGTATGAATGGAGATTTGTTTCTTATAGTTAGAATAAAATCAAGTGCAAGGTTTGTGCTCAATGGAAACGATATAACAGTATCACTTGATGTGATGCCATGGGATGCTGCTTTAGGCAAAGAAGCACATATTGATACATTGGATGGCAGGATACTTGTTAAAGTGCCTGCTGGTATACAAACCGATAGTAAAATACGTGTTGGAGGAAAAGGATACACTGACCGCAACGGGAAAAGGGGCGACCTTTATATAAAGGTCAGAATAGTAAACCCCTCCAATATAACAAATGAGATGAAGGAGCTTTATGAAAAATTAAGGCAGACCGTCAGGGTTAAGTGAACATAAGGAGGTGTGCGTAGATGAATATTGAAAAATTTACAGAAAAGGCTCAGGCTGCAATTTCAGCCTCTCAGGACATTGCTCTGAGAATGGGGCATCAGCAACTTGACGCGGAGCACTTGCATATGGCACTCGCAGTCCAGGAGGATGGGCTTATTCCGAAGCTTATTGGATATATGGGAATTGATGCTGTGCTGTATGCAAAGGATACGCAGGAAGAGTTGGAGAAGCTACCTAAGGTGCATGGAAATGCTTCTGCCATGTATGCAACACGAAGATTCAATGAAATTCTTGTGCATGCGCAAGATGAGACCAAGCGATTTAAGGATGAGTACACAAGCGTTGAACATATTTATATGGCATTGCTGAAGGAAAAAAATACTCCATCCCAATCAGTTTTCAAAAAACATGGCATTACACTGGAAAAGTTTATGGTTGCCCTTGGAAAAGTGCGCAGCAATCAGAGGATTACTTCCCAAAACCCGGAAGAGACCTATGATGCGCTTAAAAGGTTTGGACGTGACCTGGTAGAACTTGCAAGGAGCGGAAAAATTGATCCTGTTATAGGAAGGGATGCAGAAATACGCCGTGCCATAAGAATTTTATCCAGGAGGACAAAAAACAATCCTGTACTGATTGGCGAACCGGGAGTAGGGAAAACGGCGGTTGTTGAAGGGCTTGCCCAGAGGATTTTGAAGGGTGATGTTCCTGAAGGCATGAAGGATAAAACCATTTTTGCTTTGGATATGGGTTCCCTGATTGCCGGTGCAAAATACAGGGGTGAGTTTGAGGAAAGATTAAAGGCTGTTCTCAATGATGTCAATAAGTCAAATGGAAGGATTATTCTATTTATAGATGAGCTTCACAATATAGTAGGTGCCGGGAAAGCAGAAGGAGCTATGGATGCTGGCAATATTTTAAAGCCAATGCTTGCCAGAGGAGAGCTTCACTGTATAGGTGCTACAACCTTGGACGAATACAGGAAATACATTGAAAAGGATGCGGCGTTAGAAAGAAGGTTTCAGCCTATTATTGTTGACCAGCCCACTGTTGAGGACACCATTTCAATATTGAGGGGTCTTAAGGAGCGCTTTGAAATACACCATGGGGTAAGAATTACCGACAGCGCAATTATAGCCTGTAGTGTACTGTCAAACAGGTATATAAGCGACCGTTTTCTTCCTGACAAGGCAATAGACCTAATGGATGAGGCCGCTGCCATGATAAGGACTGAAATAGACAGTATGCCGACAGAAATAGATGAGATTCAAAGACGCATCATGCAACTGGAAATTGAGAGGCAGGCTCTAAAGAAAGAGGAGGATGCAATTTCAAAAGACAGGCTTTCAGCCCTTGAAAAGGAGATATCTGCCTTGAAGGAAAAAGGCGATGGTATGAAGGCACAATGGGAGCTTGAAAAACAGAATCTGAAAAGGGAAAAGGAAATAAAGCAGCAAATTGAAGAGGTAAAGAGGCAGATTGAAGAGGCGGAAAGATCCTATGACCTTGATAAGCTTGCGGTTTTAAAGCATGGGAGACTGCCTGAACTAGAAAAAGACCTTGAAGAGGAAAAACAGCGTAATAAAGAAAAAGAAGGAGCCCTTTTAAAGGAGGAGGTCACTGAGGAAGAAATTGCAGATATAGTTTCGAGGTGGACCGGAATTCCGATAACAAAGCTTGTAGAAAATGAGAAGGATAAACTTCTGAATCTTGAAGAAATACTTCACAAGAGGGTAGTGGGACAGGATGAGGCGGTATCGGCGGTAAGTGATGCGGTTATACGTGCAAGGTCAGGACTTAAGGACCCCAATAAACCTATAGGTTCATTTATTTTTCTTGGGCCTACCGGCGTAGGCAAGACGGAGCTTGCAAAGGCTTTGTCCGAGACTCTCTTTGACAGTGACGAAAATGTGGTTCGCATTGATATGTCGGAGTATATGGAAAAGCATGCTGTTGCACGGCTTATTGGTGCACCTCCCGGGTATGTGGGATATGAGGAGGGAGGACAGCTTACCGAAGCCGTCAGAAGAAAACCTTATTGCGTTATTCTGTTTGATGAGATAGAAAAGGCACATCCTGAGGTGTTTAATATACTCTTGCAGCTTTTGGATGACGGAAGGCTTACCGACAGTCAGGGAAGGACAGTGAATTTTAAAAACACTGTTGTTATTATGACGTCCAATATAGGAAGTCAGTATTTGCTTGAAGGTATCGGAGCAAAGGGTGAAATAGATGAACCGTTGAGAGAGAAGGTCTTTGGTGAATTAAACTGCCATTTTAAGCCTGAGTTTTTAAACCGGGTAGACGAATTAGTGCTTTTCAAGCCTTTAAGTCAGGAGGAAATTGTTAAGATTATTGACCTGGCTTTAGAAGCTGTACAAAAGAGACTTGACGACAGGCAAATAAAGCTTGAGGTTTACGACAACGCCAAGAAATTTATGGCAAAGAGTGCTTATAATCCGGTGTTTGGCGCAAGACCTGTAAAAAGGTATATGCAGAAATTTATTGAAACAGAGATAGGAAAGATGATTATAAAAGGTGAAGTCTCAGGAGGAAAAGAGATCTGTATAGAAGCAGGCTCGGCAGGGGATGATCCTTTGGCAGCGCTTACGCTTAGTGTCAGATGAAAAAAGGGGTATAAATGATTTTCACATAAAAGCTTGCCCGATTACCGTTGGGTGGTTGTATTAATCACGATCCGACTGAAGTTTGTTCACTTTAGTCGGTATTTTTATCAGTACTTTTGGAGTGAAATGAAAGACACAAAATTTTGCACCCTTGATGGATGCGAAATTTTATTATTGATATTTAACATAATTTAATAGATGTATGGACAATATTAGAAATTTGTAGTATAGTTTTGCTAAACAGGAACACTAAGATTGAATTGTTACTCGGAGTGGTAGTATGGATGTTATTGAGCTTTTGACACAGTTTAATATTACCAGACAGGAAGCAACCATATATTTAACGTTGCTATCTGAAGGAGAGCTTAATGGATACGAGGTTGCGAAGATAACCGGGATCTCACGTTCTAACACCTATACATCCTTGGCTGCCTTGGTTGAAAAGGGAGTAGCTTATATTGTCGAGGGACCGGTAACAAAGTATACACCTGTACCTGTTGAGGAGTTTTGTGATAACAAGATAAGGAAGCTCAAGGAGACCAAAGAGTATCTTATGGAAAGTATTCCGGAGAAGAGAGAAGATGCCGAAGGATACGTAACGATAAAAGGAAAGGTTCAAATTCTGAACAAAATGAGAAACATGGTGTCAGGAGCAAAAGAGAGGGTATATATTTCAGTATCAAAACAGGTATTGGATGAAATACTAGATGAGGTGAAGGGTGCTGTAAAGAAGGGAATAAAAGTAGTTTTGATTATAAATGAGCCTTTAAACCTGAAAGGCGCTACGGTATACTTTATGGAAAAGCAGCATCAACAGATACGGCTTATTGCGGACACATCCAATGTACTTACCGGTGATATTGACAATGGTGAGTACTCAACCTGTCTGTATTCAAAAAAGAAAAATCTGATTGATTTGTTAAGGGATTCTTTAAAAAATGAAATAAGGCTGATTGAAATAATGAAAGGGGAAAGCACAAAATGAAAAAGACTTTTGTAAGTTTTGAAAAATTGAAGGAGATAACAAAGGAGTATCCAACGCCTTTTCATCTTTATGATGAAAAAGGCATACGAGAAAATGTACGCAAGCTGAGGAAGGCGTTTGAATGGAACAAAGGTTTTAAAGAATACTTTGCTGTCAAGGCAACACCCAATCCCGCAATTTTAAAGATAATGAAGGAGGAAGGCTGCGGAGTTGACTGTTCGTCCTATACCGAGCTTATGATGTCTGATGCAACCGGTTTTAAAGGTAGCGATATAATGTTCTCGTCAAACGTTACTCCGAAGGAGGATTTCAGACTTGCACACAAGCTTGACGCCATTATAAACCTTGATGATATAACCCATATTGATTTTCTTGAAAAAACAGCAGGTATTCCTGAAACAATAAGTTGCCGTTTTAATCCCGGAGGCGATTTTGTTATTGATAATGCCATAATGGATACTCCACAGCAAGCAAAATACGGATTTACCAGGGAGCAGATGACAGAGGGGTTCAAAATACTTATGGGCAAAGGAGTAAAGCAGTTCGGGATGCATTCATTTTTAGCCAGTAACACAATAGCAAATGAGTACTATCCTGTACTTGCAGAAATACTTTTTAAAACAGCAGTGGAACTAAGCCGTGAAACGGGCGCTCATATAGCCTTCATCAATCTTTCCGGCGGTATAGGAATTCCATACCGTCCCGAACAGCAGGCAACGGATATTTATGCTGTAGGGCAGGGGGTTAGGGAAGCTTTTGAGAAAATATTGGTTCCGGCAGGTATGGGAGATGTTGCTATATATACGGAACTGGGAAGGTTTATGTTGGGACCTTACGGATGCCTTGTTTCTACTGCAATACATCAAAAACACATACATAAGGAGTATGTAGGCCTTGATGCTTGCGCGGCTGACTTGATGCGTCCTGCAATGTACGGAGCATATCATCATATCACGGTAATGGGCAAGGAAAATGAGCCATGTGACCATATGTATGATGTAACCGGGGGGCTTTGCGAGAATAATGACAAGTTTGCAATTGACCGTATGCTTCCTAAAGTTGATATAGGTGATTTGATGGTGCTGCATGATACCGGTGCGCATGGATATGCAATGGGCTACAATTACAATGGGAAACTTCGCTCGGCAGAGATACTGCTAAAGGAGGATGGCTCAACACAGCTCATACGGCGTGCTGAAACTCCTGCCGACTATTTTGCCACCTTGGATATTTACCGGGAGTTTAAAGAGATTATTGATTCCTATAAGAGCGGAAAGTGATAAAAACGCCAATATACGGCAGGATGGAGAATAGATAATGAATCACGACATAATTATAAAACGTGCGGTACTGCATGTGCTTGATAGTAACTCAAGCATTCCGGTTCTGTCAAACAGGGAGCTTGAAGCAAGTGAGGACCTGGTAGATTACATGGGTAAGCACATTGATAAAATCTTGGATGATCCAAATACAAAGAATGCAGGATTTATTGGCGAGGAAAACAATATTATGTTTTTGTGCAAGATGCTTAATGACAATGAAGATGAATTTCTGCCGATTACTATTGATGCCGCAGGGAAACTTTTTGACCTTATGAAGCAGCATGTGGATATACCATCGGCAGATCTTCTTTGCAGCGTCCTTGAAATTGACGGGCAAAAGCATTTGGGTATTATCAAGCTGAATTACAAAACGGGATTTACCCACTGGGTAAATAATGAACCTGAAGGAAGTATTAACACCATAATAAAGCATAGGACGCTGTTACCGCAGGAAGGTCAGAAGCTTGAAGAGTGTGCGCTTATAAATCTTAATGATTATAGTATACGGGTTTTGGAAAAGCAATTTGAGATAAACGGTGAAAAAGAGTATTACCTTACAAAGTATTACCTTAAATGCAAGTGTGGATTATCTGACAATGCCAAGCTTAAGATACTTGATAAGGTCACTAAAGAGATAAATAAAAAATACTATGACGAGGACTATGAGAAAGCAATAAAGCTTAAAAAGGCCGTCAGCGAAAGCTTTGAGGAGACATCTGCGATTCAGATTGATCATATAGCAGACAAGGTATTTGAAAATAACATGGATGTCCGTAAAGAGTATATTGAGGAAGTATCTAAGGCAGGTATTCCTGAAAAGGAGATAACCATACCCGACAGATTGATTGAAAAGAAATTTAAAAAACATAAGATAAAGACGGATAACGGTATTGAGATTGATTTCCCGCTGGAGTATGCTGGAAATAGCGATAAAATTGAATTTATTAATAACCCCGATGGCACAATATCAATAGTAATAAAGAATATCTCAAAGATTACCAATAGATAATGGATGGGTATTCAAGGAAGATATGCATAAGAGAAATGATTGAATATTTTGTCGATTTTTGATAGAATTATAGTATAAGTATTTAAAAATTCAATCATTTCTTAGGAGGAAAATCCATGCAACTCTCGAATGCCTTAAAAAGATGCGCATCACTTCTGTTAGCAGCTTGCTTGATTGTAATATTACTTATAAACGTTAATGCCAGATTTGTAAGTGCTAATGCAGGATTATCTGAGAGTAAACCTAAATTCTTAGGTAATATTATCTCATCCGATGTTCCGACAAATTTTAATGGGTACTGGAATCAGATTACGCCAGAGAATTCAACTAAATGGGGGCATGTTGAGGCAGTCAGGGGTCAAATGAACTGGAGTCAGGCAGATAAGGCTTATAATTATGCAAGAAGTAACGGTTTGCCTTTCAAGTTCCATACATTGGTGTGGGGAAGCCAGGAACCCAGATGGATCAGCTTTATTACGACAGCTGAACAGGAAGCAGAAGTGTTGCAGTGGATGGATGCTGCTGCTACAAAATATGGGGATTCAGATTATGTCGATGTTGTGAATGAAGCGTTGCATGCGCCAGCATCTTACAGGAATGCTTTGGGTGGAAGCGGGGCAACAGACTGGGATTGGGTCATAAGGTCTTTTGAGGAAGCAAGAAAGAGATTCAATGGCAAGTTGCTTATAAATGATTACGGAATAATAAGTGATACAAATAAGGTAAATCGGTATTTGCAGATTATTAATCTGCTGAAGGAAAGGAATTTGATAGACGGCATAGGGATACAGTGTCATTATTTTAATGTTGATAATCTTCAGGCAAGTACAATTAAGGTCAATCTGGATAAACTTTCAAGTGCAGGGTTGCCAATATATGTATCTGAACTTGATATCACCGGTGATGATAACACACAGCTTGAGAGATATAAGGAGAAATTTCCTGTTTTTTGGGAGCATCCGTATGTCAATGGTGTAACAATTTGGGGATGGATACAGGGGGAAACCTGGAAAAATGGCACGCATCTGGTTACTTCCTTAGGCGAAGAGCGTCCTGCTCTCAAGTGGTTAAGAGAGTATGTTGACGCTAATCCAAGAATTTATCGGCAGTCATCGTCACTAGTAAAGTTCCCTGTGCTTTATGAAAGTGGTGATGTGAACCGAGATGGAATTATCAACTCCGCTGATTATGTACTTATGAAAAGGTATTTATTAGACAATGCTTCCCTTTCTGGAAACAGGCTTCCCAATGCAGATATGGATGGAGACGGAATTATCAACTCTGCTGATTATGCATTGCTGAGAAGATACATACTTGGACAGGGTTTTTGATTTATTATGGCAGTGTTCCTATGATTCTTGGAATTGTATATTTTAAATATGTTATATTGCAATATGATTAGGAAGGGTAAAACAAAAATACCTTTCCTTTATTTTGTTTTTGCATAATTTACAGATAATAGTTTTAATGTATACTGTAAGTGTTATTGTACCATATAAAGAATATGGGAGAATGATAAAGAAAATTTTATACGATTGATACGGATTATGCAGTTGAGATAGTCTAATTACTTTATGGGTAATAACTGAGTATATTCGACAAGTTAAAGAGCCTATAGTTTTGCATATACGATAACATTAAGTTAACCTTAAAACAAGTATTAAAGTCTAAAATAGCAGTTGATATTTTCAAGGTTATATGTTAGGATAGTTAGTGAAAAATTTAACTAGCTATCTTGCATAATTATCAAAATATAAAGTGATTGATTAACAAGACGTAACATACTATTTTGAATAAAAAATATGTTGATTTGAAGGGAGAATTGTAATGAGTTCAAACAAAAAATTGCAAGCCTGGGTAAAAGAAATTGCAGATATGTGTCAACCGGATAAGATTTACTGGTGTGATGGTACAGAGGAAGAGAATGAACGCCTTCTTAAGGAAACGGTTGAATCGGGAGCTGCTATTCCTTTAAATCCTGAAAAGCGCCCTGGATGTTATGCTTTCTTTAGTGATCCATCAGATGTGGCACGTGTAGAAAACCGCACTTATATTTCCTCTAAAAAGCAGGAAGATGCAGGCCCGACTAATAACTGGGTTGACCCTGTAGAACTTAAAGCAACTATGAAAGACTTATACAAAGGTTGTATGAAAGGAAGAACAATGTATGTCATTCCTTTCTCTATGGGACCTATAGGCTCCCCTATCTCAAAGATAGGTGTTGAAATAACTGATAGTCCTTACGTTGTTGTTAATATGCGAATTATGACGCGTATGGGTAAAAAGGTTCTTGATGTACTTGGAGAAACTGGAGAATTTGTACCATGCTTGCATTCGGTAGGCGCTCCATTGGCTGAAGGACAAAAAGATATAGCATGGCCGTGTGCTCCGATAGAGAAAAAGTATATAAGCCACTTCCCTGAAGAAAGAACTATTTGGTCGTATGGTTCAGGATATGGAGGAAATGCACTTTTGGGCAAAAAGTGTTTTGCACTTCGCATAGCTTCTGTTCAGGCACGTGATGAAGGCTGGATGGCTGAGCATATGCTTATCTTACGCCTGACTGATCCTAAGGGAAATAAAAAGTATATTGCCGGAGCATTCCCAAGTGCTTGCGGAAAGACCAATCTGGCAATGCTTGTTCCGACTATTCCGGGTTGGAAGGTTGAAACAATAGGAGATGACATAGCATGGATGAAATTTGGCTCTGACGGAAGGTTGTATGCTATTAACCCTGAGGCAGGCTTCTTTGGAGTCGCACCAGGTACTTCAATGGATTCCAATCCGAATGCTATGAGAAGTATAGAAAAGAACACAATATTTACAAATGTTGCTCTGACAGATGACAAAGATGTGTGGTGGGAAGGTATCGGTACTGATGCTCCGCAGCATTTGATCGATTGGAGAAACAATGATTGGACGCGTGGTTCAGAGTCTTTGGCTGCTCATCCTAATGCGCGCTTTACAGCACCTGCAAGTCAATGTCCATCTATTGCACCTGAATGGGAAGATCCTGCAGGAGTGCCGATTTCCGCAATTTTGATTGGGGGACGCCGTCCTAGTACTATTCCTTTGGTACATGAAAGCTTTAACTGGGAGCATGGTGTATTTATGGGTTCAACAATGGGTTCTGAAATAACTGCTGCTGCCATATCTGATAAAATCGGACAGGTGCGCCGCGACCCATTTGCCATGTTACCTTTTATTGGTTATCACGTAGGCGACTATTTACAGCACTGGCTTGATATAGGGACTAAAACCAGTGAAGATAAATTGCCTAAGATATTCTATGTTAACTGGTTCCGCAAGGATCAAAACGGCAAATGGCTCTGGCCTGGATTTGGTGAAAACAGCCGAGTTCTCAAATGGATTGTTGAAAGAGTTTCCGGCGAAGGCAAAGCTGTTAAAACTCCTATCGGATATATGCCTACAGGGGATGCCATTGATACAAACGGTCTTGATGTAAGTGAAGCTGACATGGCTGAATTGCTCAAAGTGGATAATGAACAGTGGTTACAAGAAGTTGCTTCTATAAGAGAGCATTATGCGAAGTATGGAGAGAAACTGCCAAAAGAGTTGATTGCACAGCTTGATGAACTGGAAAACAGACTCAAAGGCTAATTATTAATACTGAATTAGAATTTATAGGTAATGAAATAAAATCATTACGATGAAAACCGACTGATGAAGGTATGAAATAGTTTGACCATATCAGTCGGTTTTTTTATTAAAGTCATTTCCTGAAAGGAAATCTGGCAAAAATCTTAGCGACTCAATGTCCCTAAAATTTCTGTTATTCAAAAGGCAAGTCAAGAACCGTCCCCGACTTGCTTTTTAAGGTTGTTTGTTATATCCTTGGTCTCCGTAAGGATTTAGCTTATCAAGCCACTTTTTTTTAAGTTTTTCAAGAGCATCTTTTAAATCAAAAAATCCATCTTCCTTCTCCTCTAAAACCTCTAATACTTCAAAAGAAAAGGATTCTTTACCGTATTCATTCCATTCTTTTTGGAGCAACTCATTTTTATGAGAACCCATTTCCAATTGAAATTTTTTTCCGTTTATGGTTTTCAGATTTGGACTGCTTTCGATCAATATTTTATGATTGGCATTGTTTTTTATCTGATAAACCCCTGCCTGAGTTTTAGTTTCTTTGTAAAGCTGTTTTAGTTCCTGTTTGCGATCCATAGTTTACACACTCCTTTTAAAATCATTTTATTAACCAATGCTGACTGATGTCAGGAAAATGTTTTTCAGTATTTTTTCACTGTTCTTCTAAGCAACATTATGACAATCACCTAACCGTATAAACAAACACATCGTTAAAATGTTTATTGTATAACAGATATTATATAATAATGTTTAGATATTTTCACCATTCTTAAAAATGCAAAGCTTATTTACTCAACTTTCCCACAGTATTTATGGGCTCTTTGCCACTAAC
>LSQX01069863.1_pt1 | contig 20718 bp, 9 predicted proteins | sample 654561 | NCBI WGS metagenome assembly LSQX01 (sample SAMN04489861, study PRJNA283612) | anaerobic digester metagenome | isolation source: 4 biogas reactors fed with cattle manure at either 37C or 55C with and... | place: Denmark: Kongens Lyngby | collected 2014 | reverse complement strand
ATCCTCTACACCTGCACGTTCGGCGCGAACCGCTTCAAGCTCCGGCAATACGGGGCGCAAAATGACACCTATGCGATAAACCGCGAACTGGCGCGCACGGCCAGAAAAGCAGGCGGAGCAAAGACGCTCATCGCCGGCGATATCGGGCCTACCGGCTTGTTTATCGAACCTTTCGGGTCACTGCCCTTTGAAGAGGCGCTGGAAGCCTTTCAGGAGCAGGCACGCGGCCTCATCGACGGGGGCTGCGATCTTATTGTCATCGAAACCATGATCGACATCCAGGAAGCGCGCGCGGCGCTTCTGGCCGTCAAAGAACTCGGCGATATCTTTACCGCCGTGTCGATGACATATGAAAAAGACGGGCACACGCTGGGCGGCACGCCGCCTGCGGCCGCGCTGATCACACTACAGAGCCTGGGTGCGGATGTGGTGGGCTGCAACTGCTCGGCCGGCCCCGAACAGATGGTCGATTTTATCACAGAAATGAGGCCCTTCGCGACGGTTCCTCTTCTGGCCAAGCCAAACGCAGGCATGCCCAGACTCGACGGCGTGAAAACCGTTTTCGATATGGACGCGCGGACATTTGCCGGCCACTGCCGCAAACTGGTCCGGGCCGGCGCCTCACTTGTCGGCGGCTGTTGCGGGACTACGCCGGAGCACATTACGGCGCTGGTCGGGGCGGCAGGCGGTAAAAAGCCGCCCGTGCCACGACGCGCGTCGCTGGCCGCACTGAGCTCGGCGCGCGGCTTTGTGCATCTGGAGAAAAACAAGCCTCTGTTTATCATCGGCGAAAGAATCAACCCCACGGGGAAAAAGGCCCTGCAGCAGGAGCTTGTGGAAGGCAAGCTCGGCATCATCCGTAAGATGGCCCAGGAACAGGAGCAGCAGGGGGCCTCCGTGCTGGACGTCAATGTCGGGCAGCCGGGTATTGACGAGGTGCAGACAATCAAAAACGTCATCGGGCTTTTAGCCTCTTCCAGCCGCCTGCCGCTGGTTATCGACTCCTCCAGGGTGGAAACCATTGAAGCGGCGCTCAGACTCTATCCGGGCCGGATGATGATCAACTCGATATCCGGCGAAAAAGAAAAGCTCGCCAGGCTTTTGCCGCTGGCCGCGAAATACGGCGCGATGTTTATATTGCTGCCTCTGACTGACGGAGACCTGCCGAAAACGGCTCGACAGCGTCGCGATATTATCGAATCTATTTTTCGCGAAGCGCAGAAATTCAAACTGACGAAAGACGATCTGGTCGTTGACGGCCTGACCATGGCCGTCGCGTCGGACGCCGACGCGGCCAGAGAAACCCTGGCCACTCTGGCGTGGTGCAAAAACACTTTCAGAAGCAGAACTCTTCTGGGGCTTTCCAATGTCTCTTTCGGCATGCCGGCACGCCCCTGGCTCAACGCCGCGTTTCTGGCGATGGCGCAGTACTGCGGGCTGACCATGGCAATTGCCAATCCGGCAAGTGTGGAACTGGTAAATGTGCAAAAAGCGGGCGACACGCTGATGGCCAAAGATAAAGCGGCCCTGGCTTACATTGACCATTTCTCCGAAAAACCGGCCGCACAAACACCCGCTGCCGGCGCACGGGAACGGACACACGAAGAAAAAATTACCGCCGCCGTCCTGGAGGGAGACCGCGATCATATCGCCTCATTGTGCGAAGAGCTTATCAAAACGGGCCGCCCCGCCGGCGCGCTGGTTGATGAAATTCTCATTCCCGCCATCGTACAGGTCGGAGAACTCTACGAGAAAAAAATTTATTTTCTGCCGCAGCTGATGGCCGCCGCCGAGGCGATGAAAAAGGCGCTGGCGTATCTCGATCCCTACCTGAAAGAAAAGGCGACGGCGCAAAAAGGCAAGGTGGTGCTCGCGACGGTCCGGGGCGACATTCACGATATCGGCAAGAATATCGTCGCTCTGCTTTTAAGAAACTACGGCTACAATGTGATCGACCTGGGCAGAGATGTGCCCGACGAGGTCATTGTCGAAACTGCACGCAAGGAAAAACCGGATGTTATCGGCCTTTCCGCCTTGATGACTACAACGATGGTGAACATGAAAGACATCATCGCGCTGGCCCGGGCAACAGGCCTCAAAACCGCTTTTCTGGTAGGCGGCGCGGTTGTCACACGCACATGGGCTGAATCCATCGGTGCGTCTTTTGCCAAAGACGGCGTCGCGGCGGTCAAGCTCGTCGAGCAGATGCTAAGCGGGCGAACAAAAGAAAAGTAGCCAAGCCACTCAGGGCAAAACCGCCGGGCCGGTAAAAAACAGGCCGGCCCTATATCGCCTGTGCGACCGCTTGAATTTGTCCTGGGTTTTTTCTACCGACATTTCTTTTTATAAGGGAGGAAACATACATGTCCATTGATATCGACAAAGTCAGAGAACGCCTGGGTGAAATCATCCTGGAGCGTTCCTTTAAATACAGTGAAGACCCGCCTTTCACGCTCGCCTCCGGACGAAAGAGCAATTATTATTTCAACTGCAAGCCTACCACGCTTGATCCTGAAGGGATGAACCTCATCGGACAGGTTCTTTTCGACATGCTCCAAGATGCACCGATTACGGCAGCCGGAGGCCTCACGCTGGGGGCGGACCCGATTGCCAACGCGCTGGCCGTCATTTCCTATCAGATGGGCAGGCCGATTAAATCTTTTATCGTGCGTAAAGACATCAAGAATCACGGCACGAAAAGCGCGATCGAAGGCAATGTGCAAGCCGGGGAAAGAGTCGTCATTATCGATGATGTCATCACCACCGGCGGCTCGACCATCATCGCCATTGAACATGCCCGCGGCGCGGGCCTTGTCATCGACCGTGTGATCACTTTGATCGACCGTGAAGAGGGAGGCAGGGAAAACATTCTCAAGCACGCACAAACGGTGCAATCCGTTTTTACCAGAACACAAATCATGGAGCTCAAAGCAAAAAAGCAGGGCGGTTAAAAGACCACCCCTTCACGCCTTTCCCGCATTCGTCTGATACTCGTCCCACCGTTGTCGGGCAGGCGTTATTTCATCTACAGACAAGGAGCGTTTCAAAATGACTCAGGAAAAATTCCCGGCGCCGTCTATGCAGACAGGCGACGAGTTCAAAGGATTCAAAGTGCTCAGGGTCGAACCGATACCGGCGGTGCGCCTTACCGCCTATGAAATAGAACACGTAAAAACAGGTGCAAAAGTGTTGCACCTGCATTCATTCGACCGTGAAAATCTATACGCGATAGGTTTTCGCACGCCGCCTGCCGACTCCACCGGCCTGCCGCACATTCTGGAGCACTCCGTTTTGGCCGGCTCGGAAAAATATCCCCTTAAAGACGCCTTCAAAGAACTGATGCGCGCAAGCATGCAGACCTTCATCAACGCCTTTACCTACCCGGATAAAACCCTGTACCCGGTGGCCAGCCAGATCAAGACGGACTTTTACAATCTGGCCCGCGTTTATACTGACCTTGTTTTGCGTCCCCGGCTGCTGAGAGAAACTTTTATGCAGGAAGGGCATCACCTCGAACTGGAAACGCCGGGCGACACCTCGAGCGACCTGATCATTTCCGGCATTGTCTATAATGAAATGAAGGGAGCCTATTCCTCCCCCGACACGCTGATGTTCAAGACCATCCAGGAAAACCTGTATCCAGATACTGTTTACGCGCTGGATTCCGGTGGCGACCCAGAGGTGATCCCTTCGCTTACCTATGAGCAGTTCCGGGAATTTCACCGCAAATACTATTCTCCGTCTAACGCGCGCTTTTTCCTTTACGGGGATATTCCAACCGGAGAGCATCTGGATTTTCTCGCGGAAATGCTCGACGGGTTCGAACGCGTTGACGTGGATTCGGCAATCGCCGGCCAGCCGCGCTTTACCGCACCGAGAAGCGTCACGGCCGCATACCCGCTGGATGAGGGTGAAGCGCCCCAGGGAAAAACGCTCGTCAATGTCGCCTGGCTGCTTGCCGAAAATCTGGATTTTGAAACGTCGCTGATGCTGAAGATCCTTTCGAGCCTGCTGGTGGGCGGCCCGGCCAGCCCTTTGCGCAAGGCGCTGATCGACTCCGGCCTGGGAGAAGACATGTCGCCCGCCACGGGGCTGGAGACGGACCTGAGACAACTGATGTTTTGCGCCGGCCTGCGCAACACAAAAAGCGCCGACATCGAAAAAATCGAAAAGCTCATTGATGACACGCTGGCGGACGTCATCACCGACGGTTTTGACCCGGCTTTAGTGGAAGGCATTTTGCATCAGATTGAATTTCACGGCAAGGAAATATCCCGTGGTGCGTATCCCTACGGCATTGTACTTATGGGCGGTGTGTTTCAGACCTGGCTCCATGACGCAGACCCCCTGGCCGGACTGGATTTCGCCCGTGCCATCGAAAGGATTCGCAGCCTGTGGACGGCGGACCCGCAGATATTCCAGAAACTGACAAAAAAATGGCTGGCGGAAAATCCTCACCGCCTGCTGGCGGTAATGGAGGCGGACCCTGAATTCGGCCGAAAGAAAGAAGATGAATATCGCCGGAAGATGGATGAGATGAAGGCGGGTTTTACCGAAAAACAGTTAAGGCAGATAGACGAACAGGCGGCCGCGCTGAAAAAATATCAGGTGGAACCGGACCCGCCCGAAGCAGTCGTAACTTTACCTCAACTGAAGCTCGAGGACATTCCCCGGGAAATAGACCTCATCCCGACCAGGCACACCGACGACGGAACATCCGTGCTCGAGCATGACCTTTTCACCAACGGGATAGTCTATGTCAACCTGGCCTTCGATATCGCCCATGTTCCGGAAGAGCTCCAGCCTTATCTGCCCCTTTTGGGGAAAATAATGTGCGGCATGGGGGCGGGCGGTTTTTCGTATGACGAAATGGCCAAGCGCATCGCCCTGATCATGGGCGGTTTCGGTTATGACCTGGGCACGGGCTTTGACGTTTATGCTGAAAATACCTGGCAGAAAATGATTTTTTCTTTCAAAGCACTCTACCGACACGTCGGTGAGGCCCTCGACGCGGTTGCAGATGTTCTTTGCGACGGAGATTTAAGCCATGAGGCAAGAATGAAGGATCTGATTGCGGAGCGTAAAAACGCCCTGCAATCCTCAATAGTGCCGTCCGGGCATATCTATGCCAGACGGGCGGCCGCCGCGGCACTTAGTTTTCCCGGATACCGCGACGAACAGTGGCACGGCCGCAGCCAGCTTCGTTTTGTCCAGCAGACGGCCGGTTCTTTCGATAATGCCAAAGGGCTCCTGCAGGAAAAACTTGCCGAGCTCAAGGAGCTGATTTTCAGCAGGCATAATCTTACCGTAAATATTACAGCCGATACGGAGGGGATCAAACTGGTGCATGACAATATTGGTCGACTCCTGGCAAGACTGCCGGAGGGCGGCCGCGCCGGCCGCGTGACTGCGCCCGTGCTTGTGCCGGTTTACGCAGGCATCGCCGTGGCTTCGCAGGTGTCGTACGTGGCCCGCGCCATGAAGGCGCCCGCCTACAGCAGCCCGTCTACGGCTCTTTTGATGCTTGCCTCACGGGAGATGTCCAACAGTTATCTTTACAAACATATCCGTGTTCAGGGAGGAGCATACGGAGGCATGTCCTCTTTTGATGTGGCGATGGGCGTTTTTTCTTTTCTGTCCTACCGCGACCCGCATATCGCCCAAACACTCAAAGTATTTGACGAGGCGCAAAAATTTTATTCCGGAAAAGACATGCCCGCCGATGAGCTGGAAAAGGCCATCATCAGTTCGCTGGGCGCGCTTGACAGGCCCATGGATCCGGAAGGGCGCGGCTATGTGGCGATGATCCGCACCTTTTCCGGCGCGACCGATCAGATGCGTCAATCCTTCAGAGACCGGATTTTCTCCGCCGAGCCGCGTCAGATAAGGCAAGCACTGGCCGGCTATTTCGAGCAGGCGGCCCCGGGTGCGGCGGTCGCGGTTTACGCGTCCCAGGACAAGCTCGAGGAGGCCAACAGGCAACTTGCCCGTCCGCTGAATCTCGAGAAGCTCACTGAAATATGAAAAGGGGTTGACACAGCGCTTATGTCCGATAAAAAAGACCACCAAGGAACGCTCATAAACTGCTTTTCCTGCGGGCATTTCTACATCACTTATGAACCGAAATACCCTTACGGGTGCAAGGCAATGGGATTCAAGTCGTTTCGCATGCCCTCCGTCGATGTTCACGGCGCGTCGGGCATGGACTGCTCTGTTTTTATACCCAAAGACAAGGACAAGGGGCGCTCTGATCATGACTGACAATTCAGACCAGCTTACCCTTTTCTATTTACAAGCCTTCAGGGAACGGTTCGAACCCGTTTACCGCACAGCGTCCGCGATACACATTTCAGCTTTTTCTTTTTGTCTTTTGCCTGTGAGATTTCGTGAAGCTCTTTGTCAGTCAATTGTGGAATCAGGCTTGATGAAAAGATAGTACAAACGTCCTTCACGGTAGGTCTGCCCGGCAAGTTCGCCGGCTTCGTCGCCTACGCCCTTATACACGTCGCAGCGGCCCGCGGCCCGAATCGCACCGCCGGTGTCCTGATCCAGGGCAAAACCGACCGGTTTTTTCAGATCGACTGCGGCAAAGGTGAACATCGCCCGCGGGTAAATGGCCTTGTCCGTGGCGATGGTTTTAAACGGCGTCACCGGCTCGTTAATGGACCCCCTGGGCTCGCCCGTACCGCGCTTGAAGAAGACAAAACGCGGGTTGTGATTGACATACAGCTCGACCTGGTCGGGATGTTCCCTGAAATAGTCGATCATTTTTTTGAGGCTGATGTTTTTGCTGGAAATCCTGCCGTCCGCAACCATCTGCGGCACAATACTTTTATAGTCATGGCCGTTGTGCGCGTCATAGTGAATTGTTTCAATATGCCCGTCCGGCATGCGGATCTTGGCCGAACCCTGCACCTGTACGATATAAACTTCGAACTGGTCCGCCAGCCAGACAATTTCCAGACCGTCCAGCATTCGGGATTCCTCCATTTCCTTCCTTGGCGGATATTGCGTGACACCGCCGTCCGGACCTTTCCGACCCAGCACCACCCCATCTTCATCTTTGATCAGATCATCCGGTGTCTTATACAGAGGATAGCGGAAGCGCTCCGTGCGTTCAGGGGAGCCTTCAAAAACCGGCGTGTAATAGCCGGTGAAGAGCACCGTTCCCGCTCCGTCACAGCCCACGGAAATATAAGTGTCGAACTCTTCGCGCAGAGCCTTGTTCATCTCGGCAGGCGATATTCCTGATGTGACCAGTTTTTTGAGCTCCTTGAGCGTTGTCACCGCCTGTTCATGGGATATATCCCCGTAGGGATAGAAACGCTGACTGGAGGGCTTGGCCATATAATTCAGGCTGTTGTCTATGGCCTGCGCCAGACCTTCCAGATCCGAGCAAGCCAGGGTGTAATCGGGAATTTCAGCCGGGTCGGTGATCTTGCGAAGCGCCAGCTCGCCCGGCGGCAGGGGCCGGCTGTAATCTTTTTCAGGCGGGCTGATATCCACAATGTCCACAAAAACGGCGGCGCGTTTCTGGCATGACACAAGCAAAAGTGAAAAGAAGACAAGCAATAAAGTGGTCAGGATGATTTTCTTTTTCATGGCCGCAAGCATATGACATAAGCGATAAACAAGTCAAAGGAAATGTGGATGATTCGGGCGGGAGGTCAGAGATAAAAAGTTATGGGGCAAATAGATAAAAACATTCCAGATTCAAAGTCGTGCCTCGCTTGCACTAAATGATAAAAAAAATTACGACACAGCCTCCGGTGGGGGACATCCAAGATACTCAACGCACAGGGAACGGTTTCAAACCGCTCTTTGTAAAAACCTGCCTGTGCCCCGGAGTGATCGCGGCTGTTCCCTACAATTTACCGCTCATCATCCATTCAATATGAGCCGGCAGCAGCCGGGCCAAATCATAGCGCTCCTGAATCGTTTCCCTTGCATTGATTCTGATGGGCTTCAGCAAATCCTGGTTGTTCAGGCATTCCTCAATCCGATCGGCTATTTCGTTTGTATCAAAAAAATTGACCAGCAGGCCGTTTTTTCGGTCTTCAATCACTTCCGTGACCGGCTGTGTTTTCGACGCCACAAGAAGACAACCGGTCGACATGGCCTCAAGCATTGACCAGGATAAGACAAAGGGTCGCGTCAAGTAAACATGAACAGAAGATACACGAAGCACCTTCCGATACTGATCATATGGCAACCTTCCTGTAAAATGCAATCTCGACAAATCGAAATCGAACTTTTCAAGCATGACCTGTTTAAAGGTTCTGCCGTCGGGAAGACGCTTCCCGTATACAACGCGGTCCTCACCGATGACGATCACATGACAATTCTTTCTGCGTTTTAAAATCATGGATACTGATTCCATGAATTGCGGAAAACCACGATACGGTTCCAGGCCACGGCTGACATAGGTTACTATTTCTTTAGCCTCTGACAGATCCAGGCCGATTTCCGGCAGCACAAGAGGTTCACCTTTTTTCGGAGAAAAAAAATCCGTGTCGATACCATCATGCAGGACTTTAATTTTATGCCGATATTCATCGGGAAATTGAGACATCTGCCAATGGGTCGGCGAAAGACCCGCATCGCATGAATACAGGTCGGACAGGATCGGCGCATTCTTCATTCGAATTCGCGGCCCGTCATCAGCCGTGATCGGTTCATCCGGATCGAAACCGACATCCGATCCGGATGAACGGTAAAACCACTCAAAATAACATAAAAGTTTTGATTTCGGAAAAACGTCCTTGGTAAACAAAGGAGCTCCCCATCCGGAATGCCCATAGATGACATCCGGATAAAACCCCTCTGCCTTGAGCTTATCCAATTCACGATATACAGCCTGCCCCTGCAGTACCGCGTCTTCCAGGTTTTTCACATAATGATGTGTCTCCCTGTGGGGTTTCCTCGCCTGTGTGTAAATTACTTTGTACACACCCGGCATCTGTCCTTCTTTCCTGGCCGTGGCAAAAATGATGCGGTTTGTTTTGTCGCGGGACAAAAACGCGGCCAGATGCCGGAACTGAGCCGGAAAGTTGGGATGCAAAAACAGGATTTTCATTTTCTACTGAATATTCAGTTTCCCCTGAGCCGCTTTCGGCACGGATATGTCCAATTCGCCATGCATCGCCTCATAACGTTTGAGCAAATTACCCAGCGTTACGGCAAAACGTTTAGCCGTCTTGAGCGATACGGCAATCTTCGATTCAATTCGCACAACGTTTGGATCGACAGAATGATTTCCAAACAAAAAAACGACTTCTTCCGCACCGAAACCAACATTGAAGACATTGGCGTATTGTGTTTTAACGCCTTCCTCGACAAAACGAATCTGCCGTCCCTGAGCCCCCTTAGCAGCCTTTTCGGTGTTATTTTCGCCATCGCGATCATTCTTCTGCATCGTGAGTACCTCCTTTTAAATTTTTTATCTGACCTTCAAGCCTTCATCCAGATAGCGGATAATGGGGAAAAGGAAAAATTCGATCACTCTGCGTTTACCCACGTTGGCTTCCGCAACCACCGACATGCCGGGCTTTACCTTATACACATCCCCGTTTTTCGTCTGCAACGTTTCGGTAAGCATTTTCACCCGTATCGGATAACCGCCTGATTCCTGTTCCTGCGCCGCGCCGTTATTCTTTTCCTGCTCTTCAACCACATAAGGATTGATGACTTCCACCTCACCGGCAATCGTGCCATATTTCTGAAAATCATATGTGTCCACCTTGACAATGCACCGATGGCCTTCCCGGAGATAGCCGATATCTTTGTTCATGACTATCGCCTGAACCTCCAACGGTGTATCCTCCGGAACAATTCCCGCCACCGGCTGGGCGGTCGTCACCACACCCCCGATCGTTTTGACGGGAAGAAGATGAACATACCCTGTCACCGGCGCAACAATAAAGCGTTTATCCTGCTTGAATCTCAGAGAGCTGACTTCCGCCTGCAGTGAATTTCTTCCTTGAACATTTGTGGAATACTCGGCAAGCAGCCTCTCTCGTAGTTGCTCTACCTGGCTTGATTTTGAATCGCGTTCCCTCTCAAGATTCATTCTCTCCCTTACTTTATCCCGATACCGATTTTCAGCCAATGCGCCGATATCCACCAACGCTTCCTGCCTTTTTTCATCCTCTAACGTCATGGCCAATACCCTGTCCAGGCCGGCAAGTTCTTCTTGCAACGAATTTAACGCATTTCTTTGTGCCCGGAAGTGCGCCTGCTGCGCCCGTATCACTTCAAAAGATTGTCCCTGACTTCCGGGATTGAAGCTTTTGCCGGCGAGCACCGCATTGATTCTGTCGAGCGAAAGTTGGGAATATTTCAGATTCTGTTCTTTACCCTCCAGATCGGCCGTGTCGATGGACGGGTCGATCTCCAGCATCACGGCCCCCTGCTGCACATAATCGCCTTCCTTGACGTGTATGCGGGTAACCACGCCGGTTTCCAGCGGCTGAACAATCTTGACGTCGCCTCTGGGAACAATTTTGCCTCGCGCCGTCACGACGACATCGATTTTTAGAAAAATGAGGCCAAGCACCGTGATCACCATCAGGGCAATGATGGTCCACAAAAACAATATTCCCAGCGGGTTGGTCGGTCTATCCTCGATTTCCGTGATAATGGGTTTAAAATCATGATGATCTGACATACTCATCTCAGACGGTTCTCCTGCTGTTGGTTATACAGATACGCGTACAAACCATTTTTCTGCATCAGGCTCGGGTGATCGCCCGTTTCGACAATTTTGCCTTTGTCGATCACGATGACCAGATCGCAATTCCGCATAATTGAAAGACGATGTGCGATGAATATAACCGTCCTTCCCTTACGGATCAAGTCGAGATTTTGCTGAATGATCCTTTCCGATTCATAGTCCAGCGCGCTGGTGGCTTCGTCGAAAATCAGAATATTGGGATTCATGATCAAGGCCCGCGCTATGGCAATGCGTTGTTTCTGCCCGCCGGAAAGCGACGAACCCCGCTCTTCAACATATGTGTCATACCCCTGGGGCATCTCCGAGATGAAATCATGAGCGCCGGCGATGCGGGCCGCCCCGATGATCCGCTCCATGCCCGCATCGGGTGCGGCCATGGCGATATTCTCCCTGATCGTTCCGCTGAAGAGGAAACATTCCTGCAGGACAATCCCCGTGCGGTACCGCAGGAAAAGCGGATCCATGTGGCGGATATCCACTCCGTCGATCAACATCGCGCCTTCCATCGGAAGATAAAGACGCTGGATCAGTTTTGCAATCGTGCTCTTTCCCGACCCGCTGCGCCCCACAATCCCGACCATCATGCCGGCATTGATTTTGAAACTCACGCTGTCGAGCACGAGCGGTCCCTCCGGCAAATAACGGAAGGAGATATCCTTGGCCAGAATGTCACCCTGCAGATTCTGGACCGTGATGGCTCCGCCCACCACCTCCGGAGGCGTGTTGATAATGTCGCCGATTCGTTCCAGAGAAAGCTTGGCCTGCTGGAAATCCTGCCACATATGCACCAGTCTCAAAATCGGGCCGCTCAACTGGGAGGCGAACATTTGAAATGCGATCAACTGGCCGACCGTCATGCTCTTGTCAAAGACCAGACTCACGCCGAAGTAAATCACCGCCAGCGTCATGATTTTCTGCAGCGCCTGCGAAGAAGTCACCGCCACATTACCGAGATTGGACAGACGAAATGCCGACATAATATAATCGCCCAGGCTTTTCTCCCAGTCCTTGATCATCTTCCCCTCGATCGCCAGGGACTTGACCGTCTGAATTCCCGTGATGGACTCCACTAAAAAAGACTGATTGGCTGCGCCCTTCTGAAACTTTTCCTCCAAACGTCTTTTAATCATCGGCGTGGCTATGAAGGAAATGAGGGCGATCGCCAGGACAAAGGCCAGCACAATCAGCGTCAGATAGAGACTATAGAGAGTCATGATCGCGATAAAGACCACTGAAAACACCGTGTCGAGCAATACCGTAAGCGATATGTTCGTCATGAACTGCCGGAGGTTTTCCAGTTCGCGCACCCGGGCGATGATGTTGCCCACTTTACGGACTTCAAAGTACCGGAAAGGAAGCGAAAGCAGATGCCGGTACACTTTTGCCCCGAGGCTTGCATCCACCTTGTTGGCCGTGTGATAGAGCAAATAGTTGCGCATCAGATTCATGATTGTATCGAAAAGCAGAATAGCCATGAACGCGCCGGCAACCACCTGAAGCGTGGTCAGCGCATGATGCGCCAGAACCTTGTCGATGATCACCTGAATAAACAGCGGAGTGACCAGTCCGAAAAGTTGAATAAAGAAAGAAGCCGTGATAATGGCTGAAAACACCGGCCGATGCTTGAAAAACTCCTTGAACAGCCATTTCATGTTCAGGAAAAATTCCGTTTTCGTGAACCGTGGATACAGGGCGATCGCCTTGCCGTTCCACAACTGCATGAACTCTTCAGGCATGAGTTCTTTCGGCTTTTTTTCCCGGCAGTCGAAAATAAAAACCTTGTCATCCTTTGTCCCGATCAGAATGTGAAATGCATCATCCTTTGAAAGAAAGATCAGGGGTGTTGGATATTTCAGGAGCTCATCAACGGCTTCAAGCTTCTTTAATCGCGAACGGATGCCGTGATCCCGCAAAATACGCAGAACTTCTGCATGACTCAGCTCACTTTCAATGAAGTAGCGGCGTTTGACCGCCGCCATATCGATGCTGACCGCGTGAATTTTAGAAACAACCTCAATAGCTACAAGCCCGGTTTCCATCATACTCTCTCAGAAATGAATGATAATCGCGTTCCAGTTCCATTTTTCTTTCATAGACGGCCAGTGAGTGTTCAGTGGCTTTCAGGTCGCTCTCCACGCTCAGGGTGTCTTTTTCCAGTTCAAGCATATCCAGAACGCTTCGGTCGCCCAGTAAGCGTGCTTTCTTGCTCAGCGCCGTCAATTGATCATACTGCTTGCGAAGTTTTTTCAAATGATCATAAGACCGCATCAGATGACGGTACCCGTCGTGAATGGTTCTGATCTCCTTGTTCCTCTCTTCATATGCCGCGCGGACGCCCTCTTCCTGCCGGCGGACTTCAGAGCGGTTTTTTCTCCATTCCCAGTACCTGGCTCCCCCGTCAAACAACGGCACACTGATGAGAATGCCCGCACTGTAGGACGACGGCCGGGTATCCCGCAGTGATGCGTCCAGGCTCTCGGGAGAACTGTTGAAAAGGTCATACCGGCCGTAAACCGAGATATCCGGCAGCAGATTATTTCGGGCCGCCGTGGTTTTGGCGCGGGCGGCTTTCATTTCGCTTAGCTTTGCCCTGTATTCGGGAGCCTCGGTCGCCGCCTTTTTTTCATCAACGGGATCAATAACCCCCTGAAACACAATCGGCTCGATGAGCGTGTCTTCAGAATACTCGCCGCCTGTGTAGCCGGCCAGCCGGTGCAACAAGTCGGTTATCTCTTTCCCGACGCGGGCGACTTCCTTATCGGCGCTGCCGGCATCCGCCTCGGCCTTCAGGACATCCTCAAAAGAAAAATGCCCGACGGCATAGGACTCTTTTTTGATTCTCAAGATGTCGTTGAGAAGCTTTAAAACCCGTCGTGCATAGTAGAGTTTGATATTCGCTTCAACCAGCGCCCCGTAAAGATCCGTCACCTCACGGATGACTTTCTTGACTTCGGCCCCGCATTGCTCAATGCCGGCATCCTTGAGCTGTTCGTAATGCTTCACCTCGTAGCGTTTTTTATACCAATGAGAAAAATAATACTGGCCGGTGACATTGACTGAAGATCTCCAGGCCGTTTGATTTCCGCCGACTACTTCATTGCCGATGGTGTCGATTCCTGAAGTGCTGCGCGAATCAAGATTTTCGTATCTCTCGGCCCGCCCGCTCAAAGTGATGGACGGCAGAAGCCCCGCAAAACCAACTTTATATTGCGCCTCGGCAATACGAATATCTTCCGTCCTCATCTGCAGATTCGGGGAATGACGCAGCGCAGCAATCAGCGCCCCTCTGTAATTCACCTCCTGGGCATAACCGGCGCTACTCAGGCCGGTAATCAACAGCAGGCCTCCGATAAAAACACCGAATACGGACAGCCCGGCGCTACCCCTGAAAGCCGGCGCAAAAGACGGCGGCCCCCCAAAGCATAGCTTCATGATCATCGCGGATTTTTTCCATAATCGGATACCCCGCAAAACAGATTTGCCTTTATTGACAAGACAAAACGTTTTGATGGTGCCAAGAAATTCCATTTTCTTTTCCTGCTCCGAACCGGATATGCCGCCTCAAGTATCATTGCTGTGTGCTGCGCCGGCGGAGACACCCAAAGAACGAATAATCATTGTAGGGAACGGTTTCAAACCGTTCCCTATGAAAACAATACGTTCCCGTTAATGGCCGGATTATTCATTCTGGCCACTCAATATATAAACGAACGCCACTACTGTGTCTGCCGCCGGCGGGGGTGGCCCGCTTCAGCGGGCCGGAGGTGGATATTTCCAAATTTACGGCACCTGCCGCCAGGTCTGCGCCAGGGTGCTGATGTAGGTCTGATCCGCCATCATGGCGTTGTACTTCTGCATCACGTCCATTCCGGCGTCATTGTTGATCGTGTTCATTATATTGACAATGCCTTCAATGTCCTGTCGCATAATGTATTGCCCGTCGGAAACTTCCAGACGAGAGGTTCCGTAATCCGCATAACATCCCCGTGAAACAAGATCCGGCGAGATATGTTCATTTATCTTGCCGAGCATCCAGTCCACCAATGAATTGCCTGTTGAGGTCTTCTTCTGTGTGGCGGGATAAGCGGCCGTCAATTGGCCGGGCGTCAGGGTGACGCCGTCGGAAAAGGCAAACTGGTTGACCTGATAAGATGCACCGGAATAATGGTTTTTAATGGTGACGCTGTCGGAGTCGCCGTATTCAATGAGTAAATCATTTCCTGACCGTCTCGTGCCCCGTAAACCGGTAGAGGTCACATCTTCAAAGATAATTGTGTCGTTGCGGTTCCGCGTCGTGTCGTAGTTGATGACCGTATCTTGCCCCGAACCTGTCCGGAAAAGGTAGGTATCATTGCCTGCCCCGCCGGCCAGAGTGTCGTTACCCTGACCCCCGTCGAGGGTGTCATTGCCGGAGCCGCCATGTAAAAAATCCCTTCCCTTGCCGCCGGACAAATAATCATTGCCGTCACCGCCTTCAAGAAGGTCATCTCCGTCTTCGCCATATAATTTGTCATCATCGCTGCCGCCAAAGAGGATATCATTGCCGCCGCCTCCGTAAACCGTATCCCGGCCTCCATTGGAATAAACAAGATCATGGCCGTCCAGCGCATAGATCAGGTCATGGCCCGGGCCGGTAATGATCAGGTTGGATTTATTGGTGCCGTAGAGGATATCCTGTCCGCTTTCTGCAGGTTCTACAGTCATATCGAAGGTATCGGAAACCTCGGCGCCTGCGGTATCGGTAGCGGTAACTTTCAGTGAAAGCGTCCCTGTATCGTCATTGCCCGGCGTGCCGCTGAAGGTCATGGTCACCGGATCGAAGGTCAGCCAGGAAGGAAGGGCGGCCCCGTTACTCTGGGTGGCGCTGCAGGTCAAGACATCGCCGGCATCGGGATCGGCAAATGTGTCAGCGGGAAGGGTAAAGGTGAACGCTGTACCTTCCGTGACTGCCTGATCGCTTATCGGATTGGCAACAAAGGGCGCGTCATTGACGTTTCCTACTGTAATATCAAAAATATCCGACACGCTCATTCCGGCCATATCAGTAGCGGTTACTCTAAGTGAAAGCGTCCCTGTATCGTCATTGCCCGGCGTGCCGCTGAAGGTCATGGCCACCGGATCGAAGGTCAGCCAGGAAGGAAGGGCTTCCCCGTTACTCAGGGTGGCGCTGCAGGTCAGGACATCGCCGACATCGGGATCGGCAAATGTGTCGGAGGGAAGGGTAAAGCTGAACGCCTCGTCCTGCAGGAGGGTCTGATCGCTTATCGGATGGGCAACAAAGGGCGCGTCATTGACATCGCCTACTGTAATATCAAAAATATCCGACACGCTCAGTCCGGCCATATCAGTAGCGGTTACTCTAAGTGAAACCGTCCCTGTATCGTCATTGCCCGGAGTCCCGCTGAAGGTCATGGTCACCGGATCAAAAGTCAGCCAGGAAGGAAGGGCTTCCCCGTTACTCAGGGTGGCGCTGCAGGTCAGGACATCGCCGACATCGGGATCGGCAAATGTGTCGGAGGGAAGGGTAAAGGTGAACGCCTCGTCCTGCAGGAGGGTCTGATCGCTTATCGGATGGGCAACAAAGGGCGGGCGATTCAGAAAATCGCCGAGGCTCATCACGGTCCCGTCGCTAAATTCCAGGGTTCGGACAACAAAGGAACCGTTTGTTTCATTCTGATCATAATTAAGCAAATGAACGGCATCGCCGTTATGGCCGTAATATATGGTCAGGACATCGCCATTTTGGACAAAGGTAAGGTCACCAGGCGTAATCCCCTCACCAAAGAGGATTATGTTGCCTTCAGAGGGGGTGGAAGTATCTTCAATGGTATCCACGCCGTCGCCCAGGTTAAAAACATAGGTGTCGTTGCCCGCTCCGCCGAGTAAAACGTCATTGCCGGTTCCGCCGGTTATAGTATCCTGGCCGTCGCCGCCATCGATCAGGTCATCACCCGCTCCCGACAGAATATTGTCATTGCCGCCCAGAGCGGTGATGCGGTCAACAGCATTGGTGCCACTAATTTGATCATTGCCGGGTGTGCCCGTAATGTCAAAACCGCGGTCAATCAACTCGCTATAGGAAAGAACTGTCCCGTCGGCAAACTCATAACGGTCTACTGCATGGATTCCGTAGGCGTCATTGGGGTCGAAATTATCAAATTTAATGATGTCACCGTTACCGCCGACACGAATAAGCAGGCTGCCAATATCCAGCTTTAAATCATCAGGGCCGATTCCCGCGCCGAACACCAGCGTATTGCCTGCACCGGGCAGGGAAATATCATCGATTGTGTCCGTACCGTCGCCCAGGTTAAAAACATAGGTGTCGTTGCCCGCTCCGCCGTTCAAATAATCGTCGCCTTCGCCGCCATACAAGGTGTCGTCGCCGGCATTGCCGTAAAGAAAATCATTACCCGCAGCCCCATATAGTGCATCGTTACCTTCCCCGCCATAAATAGTATCAGCACCGGCCCCACCAATGAGCTGATCGTCGCCTTGGCCACCGTCAAGCAGATTTGAGCCGCCGCCACCATAAATCGTGTCGTTACCATCATACCCATAAATGACATCGTCAAGAGGGCCACCGTAAATGATATCATCCTCCGATGTGCCGTGAATCGTGTTGGCAATCAGGCTTTCGATTTCCGACCAGCTCAGCACGGTCCCGTCAGCAAAATGAAACTCATCAACCACGTTAGCTGTATAATCCCAAAACCAGTTCATAATCGTCAATTGATCGGTTGTACCTTTAATACTGATAGTTAAATGACCGGTATCGGTAACGGTTATATCGTCAACATTTACACCAAGTTTTACAACATCTATATCCCCTTCTGATCTCTCATTCCAAATAAGATCATAACCATCACCAATACCGAAAAGGTATGTGTCGCTGCCGTTTCCCCCGATCAGCGTATCATCTCCGGCACCTCCGTAAAGGGTATCGTTACCCGGACCGCCATCCAGATAGTCATTGCCTGCGCCACCGTCGAGGTAGTCATTGCCGCCATCGCCATAAATTGTGTCATTGCCATCTCCACCCCAGATATAGTCGTCACCATGCTCTTCTATATTATCACCATCTCCAACAAGAAGGTCATTCCCCTCTCCTCCATAAAGTGTGTCGTTGCCGCCAGCGCCGACTAGCGTATCGTCACCCGCGCCCCCGTCCAGATAATCGTCACCTTGCTCGCCATCGGCATGGTCTCCCTCTAATAGATCATTGCCATTGCCTCCAAACACGGTGTCGTTACCGGCACCGCCAAACAGGCTATCGTTACCGCTCCCCCCGTATATATAGTCTTCACCCTCTAACCCATAAATTGCGTCATTGCCCGCTCCCCCAACCAACATATCATCGCCTGCGCCGCCGTCAATGTAGTCATCGCCTTCCCCACCGTCTATGTAATCATCGCCCTCGCACCCAAAAAGGATATCATCACCCGCGCCTCCGTAAAGCGTGTCATCGCCGGCATAACCGACAATCGTGTCATTGCCTGCTCCTCCGTCGATGTAGTCGTCGCCCTGATCGGCTTCGGCTACATTGGAGGCATCTCCATGAAGGATATCATCACCCGCACCGCCGAAGATGACATCCGCGCCGCCTGCGCCGATTATGGTGTCGTCGCCGCCTTGTCCCTCGATGTAATCGTCGCCGTCGCCACCGTCGATGTAGTCGTTGTCATCACCCCCGAAGATCACGTCATTGCCGGTCCCGCCGATGATGGTGTCATTACCGGCACCGCCAAACAGTAGATCGTCGCCGCCTTGTCCCTCAATATAATCATCGCCGTCGCCACCGTCGATGTAGTCAGCCCCGTGCAATTCAAGGGGTAAGTATTGGTTGTCTCCAATTAATACGTCATCGCCTGTTCCTCCTTCGATGAAATCGTTGCCGGCATCACCGAAAATTGTATCGTTGCCCGCTCCCCCGTACACTTCGTCATCCCCGCCACCAGCAAATACAAAGTCATTTCCCGAACCGGCATAGATGACGTCATCGCTGCCTGCTCCCGCTGCCGTAGTCTCCGTCATGTCGATTCCCGTAATAGTTGACGTGTAATGATTAACGCCGTTGGCATTGGTAGTTACATTTATGGTGTAGTCCCAGGTGTTGTTGCTGTTTCCATTGATAATGCCGTCGAAATCGCCGTAAATGAGATCATCACCACCCCCGCCGACAATTAACCCCATTCCAGTATTGTTAATGAGGATGTCCCGGCCGTTGGAGCCATAGAGATATCCGGTAGATGCGTTCTGCCCCCAGTCGTAAATATAGTAATCGGATATGAAATCTCCCTTTAATCCATTATCTTGAGCCGTTTCCCCTGCGGCAATCAGGCTTTCCATATCCCCGTAATTGTCGCCGAACAGTTGGTTGGTTATGGTATAATGCCCCAAAATGACATCACTGCCTGAACCGCCTTCGATGATGGAGTTAAGTAATGTCTCGCGGCTGCCGGTGTATAATGTATTCACGGCAATAAGATCATTGCCGCCACCACCCTGTATACGGTCATTGCCGCCGCGAACGGTGTTGATAATATCGTCTCCGCCGCCACCCATGATCAGATCATCGCCGAAGGTGTCGTAAAGCGTATCGGCACGGCCCGGTGCAGGTTCACTCGTGCAGATCACATTTCCCCATTCATCATATCGCATCTGAATCCCCGGCTCTTCCGGGTCAAAATCCTTCGGCGTCAGATCACCCGTAATTGCATCGTCGGTTGCTGGAGTGCCAGGCAAATTGATCAGGTTGATCCCGAAATCTCCGGATTGGAAATCGTCAGAAAGTGTAATGTTGTTACCGTTTGTCAGGGTAATCGTCTTGCCCGTCAGTGCGATCTCTCCATTTTCTGATTTCCAGAGGCCGTCTGCGACTTCGTATAAATTGCCGATCCTTATCCATTTTTCGTTTTCATTCTGAACGTATATTCTGTTTTCTCCACTGTCGATCAGTGTATAATTGAAGGCGCTATCCAGATAATATGTATCATTTCCCCCACTACCGGCAATCTCGAAGGTGTAGGTTGAATTACCTTCGTAATTTGCCGCAACCGGTCTAACAATTGTGATCTTGTCATCTCCGCTGCCACCATTGATGCGAATGACACCCTCATCCTTAATTAAAAACGTATCCGTTGGTTTGGTAGACCCCGCCTCGTAATCAATACCGATGATGAGGGGTTTAGAGTCGCCACCGGCATTCAAATCCATGATCGTTGCGTCGCATCTTGATGCGCTATCGGTTTGCATAATAATCAGGTGATGCGCATCACTGTATAGGGTTTTCCTGGAGGGATCCAATGGATTGAGAAACACACCCGTAATGGGCAACAGCGACATAATATTTTGCACGGCTTCGCCAGCCTGCGCTGAATAATAACCGGAATCGTCAGAGTACATTATTTTGAGTAAAAATAATGGCGCAAGACCTATCAAGTATGTTTTTTCCGTACCGTCCAACGTGTTCGTATAGGTCGCGGATTCCCATGTATCATTGCCTTGGTATATCCCGGTAATTGATGTATATGATCCATTTATAAGTGCATTCTTTATGTCTTGCAGCATCAGAACGTCAGCCGCAAGTTTTGCCTTTGTCTGATTTGCTGCATCATTGGGAAAATCCTTCTCAGCCTTATAATACCGCCAATCGTGAGTTTTGCAGATTGCGTCAACAAGACTAAAACAATTATCCGGATTGTCCGAGGTTTTGACATTTTCGTTGTAGCAGGGCGGCGTAAACCAATCTATTTCACCACCTGCTGGTCTTGTGCCGGCGTTCCAGCCGGGGCCAGACCATAATCCGTAGGTGGGAACTGCAGAGCTTCCACCCGTTATAAACGCGCTTAGAACATTGTAGGCTGTATTGAAGGGAAAAAATACTTTACGCACTGCATCTATTAAATCCCCCATAAAACCATCCGGTTTAATAGGTTCTAAACCGACCGTGCCGATTTTGTAAGTTACTCCGTTTAATGGATACT
>LSQX01275068.1_pt1 | contig 20721 bp, 18 predicted proteins | sample 654561 | NCBI WGS metagenome assembly LSQX01 (sample SAMN04489861, study PRJNA283612) | anaerobic digester metagenome | isolation source: 4 biogas reactors fed with cattle manure at either 37C or 55C with and... | place: Denmark: Kongens Lyngby | collected 2014 | reverse complement strand
GGCATATAAAGAGCAGCCGGATCGAGTCCTCCTGATAGAGTTCTGCCACTTGGCTGTACCGTCAGGTTATATGCTCTGGCAAGTCTTGTAATACTGTCTAGCAATATTATAACATCCTGCTTGTGCTCAACCAAACGTTTTGCTCTTTCGATGACCATTTCAGATACACGCTTATGATTATCAGGAAGCTCATCAAAGGTAGAATAAATAACTTCGACATTCTTACCCTCTATGGATTCCTTAATATCCGTAACCTCCTCAGGTCTTTCGTCTATCAGAAGTATTAAGAGCTTCATCTCAGGGTGATTTCGTGTTACAGCTTTAGCTATCTGCTTTAATAATGTTGTCTTTCCTGTCTTGGGCTGTGATACGATCATTCCCCTTTGTCCTTTGCCAATAGGAGAAATTAAATCCACCATCCTCATGGCGACTCCGACACCGGGTGTCTCAAGATGTATTCTTTCATTAGGGAAAATAGGTGTTAAATCTTCGAATTTAGGACGTCTTTGTGCTTCATTTGGATGAAATCCATTGACGGCTTTGATATATAATAGGGCAGAGAATTTCTCATTCTGGCTCTTGACTCTGGTATTTCCCATAACAATATCACCAGTTTTAAGATTAAATCTCCTTATCTGAGCAGGAGATACATAGACATCATTTTCACCGGGAAGATAATTATCACATCTTATAAAGCCATATCCATCCGGTAATACCTCTAGAATTCCTTCCTTTGTCTCGCCACTGTCTAGCTGCTCCATCTCCGTGTGACCCGATCGGGGCTTATCCTCCCTAGCTGTAACAGGAGCCGCCTCTTCATTACTTTCATTACCTTCATCATTTTTATCATTTAAATCATAGTCATTTAACGCCTCAATTAATTCACTCTTTTTTAGCGAGGCAATATTTTTCATTCCTTTTTCTTTAGCCTGCTCTCGTAATTTAACAAGAGTCATCGAATCATAATTTTCCATTAGATCAGCTCCTTTTATTATTTGTTGGATTTTAGTTTGAATTGGAGTAGGGTGGGAGATTTGATACAGAATATTTGTGAAGTAAAGCTATTTAAATTTATGTTTAATTCATTATACACCTTTTCCAATAAAAAGTAAATTATTTTCAAGTAAGATCATATTTCTTGATTTAACAATCTTACTTTGCTATTATTACTAGTGTAAAAATAAGTCTGTAGCTATAAGCCCAAGTTAATATATAAGCAAGGCGGGGATATTAATGAATAAGAACTTCTGGGATGGCAAAAGATATCATTCCTTGGATTATGAATTAAAAAAAACATTTGGTAAGAAATTATATAAGCTATCTTTAAATGGTGGTATGAGCTGCCCAAACCGGGATGGTACAATAGATAGCTTGGGATGTATATTTTGTAGCCAAGGAGGCTCCGGTGACTTTAGTGCAGATTCAAGGCTTTCAATAACAGATCAAATTGAAGAAGCTAAAAATCTAATAAAAAATAAAATTAAGGCTAATAAGGACCATAAATATATTGCTTATTTTCAAGCCTATACCAACACCCATGCCCCGGTCTCTTACCTCGATGACATTTTTTCAGAGGCTATTAATCATCCGGATATAGCAGTCCTGTCCATAGCCACAAGACCTGACTGTCTAGAAGATGATGTTCTTACCTTATTAAAGAATTTGAATTCTAAAAAACCCATCTGGATAGAGCTTGGTCTTCAGACGATTCATGAGGATACAGCGAAATTTATACGCAGGGGTTACAATCTTTCGGTCTTTGAGGAAGCCGTAAGCAAGCTTTATGATATCGGGATTACAGTAATAGTCCATACAATTCTTGGCTTGCCAAAGGAATCAAAAAATGATATGTTAAAGACCATGAGATATATAGGAGAGCTTTCTCATAAGGGACTTATTCATGGAATAAAGCTTCAGCTTCTCCATGTACTTGAAGGAACCGACCTTGGTAGCCTATATCTTAAGAATATTCCTAAGGATAGCTTACAACAGACGGACCCAATTGATTTTATTGACATTTTATCCATGGAAGATTATATCGATTTGGTAATCACCTGTCTGGAATGCCTTCCTAAGGAGCTGGTAATACATCGGCTTACAGGCGACGGCCCAAAAAGTATCCTGCTCGCTCCTCTTTGGAGCGGTAATAAAAAGCTGGTGCTAAATACACTCCATCATACTATGAAGGAAGTAGATTCTTGGCAGGGTAAACAATACACTTGAGGAGGTGTTATATGATGTCCGATACCTTTATGCTTTATAAATTAATGATATTATATATATTAAGCCGTGTGGATTTTCCCTTATCCAATGCTCAGCTTACAGCATTTATCCTCGAAAAGGAATACACCAATTATTTCAATATTCAAAGAGCAATCTCAGAGCTTATAGATGACGAGTACATTGCTGTAAAAACCATAAGAAACTCTTCCCTCTATCTTATAACAGAAACCGGAAATGAGACTCTTTTATTTTTTGACAATATGATTTCCCCGGGAATTAAGGAAGATATCGAAGAATATCTTGCAGAAAATAAATACGAGCTTAAGGAGGAGGTATCGACTCCTGCTGACTATACTCTGATAAAAAAGGGTGAGTTCTCAGTACGACTTAGTGTGATTGAAAGGGACACACCTATCATCGATTTGACATTAACCGTTCCCACTGAGGAGGAGGCAGTCTCAATGTGCAATAAATGGAGTGAAAAAAGCTCTGATATATATACCTACCTTATGTCAGCCTTACTAAACTAACTAATAGCATCTGGCTCTGGAAAATTACAGACATCCACAATATAATCCCATACATCATCCTTCCCCTGCTTGGTTAATGACGAGAAGGGGAATATTTTTGCCTCAGGGCTTGCACCTATACCCTCTTTAATCATCTTAATATGCTTAGCTATCTGGCTTCTCTTAAGCTTGTCCATCTTAGTAGCTATAATTACAGGCATAAATCCATGATATACAATCCACTCATACATATTCTTGTCATTTTGAGAGGGCTCATGACGTATATCAATCAGCAGAAATACTAGCTTTAGCTGCTTTGAACTCATAAGATACCGCTCGACCATCTTGCCCCACTTTTCTCTAACAACCTCTGCCGTCTTGGCATAGCCATAACCCGGTAAATCCACAAAATATAAAGCATCATTTATATTATAATAGTTAATTGTCTGCGTCTTACCGGGAGTAGATGATGTTCTAGCTAGGGATTTACGGTTTATAAGAGAATTAATTAGCGAAGACTTTCCCACATTGGATTTACCCGCAAAAGCAATTTCAGGCTTATCATTCACAGGAAGATCACTGGTAATCCCACACACCGTCTCAAGATTTACATTCCTTATTACCATAATTATTGCCTCCTACATAACCTATAAGTAACAAAAATTTAATAAATATGAGTAACCGTTTCCCATTCATATGCAATAGCACTGATGATTAGAGTCCGGTTACCCATATATATAGATTCACTATTTTCTTCTAAGCTATTTCGCCCTTACTCTTCTTAGAAGAACGTTTTACCTGCGGTTTTCTTACGACGCCTTCTTCTGCCATAATTAGCTTGGGCTTCTCTTTACCTTGAATCACTTCTCTGGTAACGATGCATTTAACAATATTTGCATCAGACGGTATCTCAAACATGGTATCCATCATGGATGATTCCATGATTGCACGTAGACCTCTGGCTCCTATCTTTCTGCTAAAGCTCTTCTTGGCTATCTCCTCTATGGCACCTTCATCAAATTCCAGCTCAACGCCATCTATCTCAAACAGCTTCTTATACTGTTTTGTTATGGCATTTTTCGGTTCTAAAAGAATCTTGATTAATGCAGCCTCATCAAGTGCATCCAGTGCTACACATACAGGAACACGTCCGACAAACTCAGGAATTAAACCAAATTTAATCAAATCCTGAGGCATTACCTGCCTAAAGAGTTCGCCTACATTTCTCTTATTCTTGTCGGAAATCAGGGCATTGAAGCCTATGGATTTTTGTCCGATTCTGGATTCAATTATCTTCTCAAGTCCATCAAATGCTCCACCACAGATAAATAGAATATTAGTTGTATCTATCTGTATGAATTCCTGATGAGGGTGCTTCCTACCACCCTGAGGCGGAACAGATGCAACCGTACCCTCAAGAATCTTTAGGAGTGCCTGTTGAACACCCTCACCCGATACATCCCTGGTAATTGAAGTGTTCTCGGATTTTCTAGTTATCTTATCAATCTCATCAATATATATTATGCCATACTGGGCGCGATCAATATCAAAATCAGCAGCTTGGATAATTTTAAGTAGAATATTCTCTACATCCTCACCGACATAGCCCGCCTCCGTAAGAGCTGTTGCATCTGCAATAGCAAAGGGAACGTTAAGAAGCTTTGCCAATGTCTGAGCAAGATAAGTCTTTCCCGAGCCTGTGGGACCCATCATCAGAATATTACTCTTTTGAAGCTCCACATCTAGATCTTTATCTACCAATACTCTTTTGTAATGATTATATACTGCCACTGATAATACTTTTTTTGCCTCATCCTGTCCAATTACATGTTGATCTAAAAAGCTCTTGATCTCAGCCGGCTTAAGCAAATTAATATCCGTATCCAAAACCGGATCTTGGTCAAACTCCTCTTCAATGATCTCACTACATATTTCTATGCATTCATCACAGATATATACTCCCGGTCCGGCAATTAGTTTTCTGACTTGATCCTGTGTCTTATTACAAAAAGAACATCTTAGTTGCTTTCTGTCATCTACCTTTCCTGCCATTGCCACCTCACCTCATTCTCTCTGCCTCTACAAATGCATCGGTCTTATCTATTGGCCAAAATACCATCAATAATACCGTACTTTTGGGCTTCTTCAGCACTCATATAAAAGTCTCTTTCAGTATCCACTTCAATTACTTCTATTGGCTTGCCTGTATTCTTAGATAGTATCTCGTTAATCTTTTTCTTGGTTCTCATAATGTTATCAGCAACAATCTTGATGTCTGTCGCTTGTCCTCTGGCTCCGCCTGATGGCTGGTGAATCATAACCTCGGCATTAGGTAGTGCAAAACGCTTTCCTTTTGTACCACCAGCCAGTAGGAATGCTCCCATGCTTGCCGCCATACCAATACATATAGTTGAAACATCACATTTTATATAGCTCATAGTGTCATAAATAGCCATTCCAGCGGTTACAGATCCGCCCGGACTGTTGATATAGAAGTTAATGTCCTTTCCCGGATCCTCGGATTCCAAGAAAAGCAGCTGCGCTACTATAATACTGGCTGCGGTATCAGTAACTTCCTCACCTAAGAATATTATTCTTTCCTTTAATAATCTTGAAAATATATCGTAGCTTCTCTCGCCACGGCTTGTTTGTTCTATAACATAAGGTACTAAACTCATCCTGATATCCTCCTTTTATATAAGATTATGCTTCCTTAGCTGATTCAACGATAAAGTCAACCGCCTTCTGAACTGCGATGTCTGTCTTGATCTGCTCTGTTTCCTTATCACCGATCATTTCCTTAACCTTTTCTATCTCCATCTTGTACATGGTAGCCATTTCTGAAAGCTCTTTCTCAAGCTCTTCCTCTGAAACCTCAATATTCTCAGCCTTAACTATGGCTTCCAGAACAAGTCGGCTCTGAATTCTCTTAAGAGCCTGTGGTCTTAAGCTTTCAATAAATTTCTGTGCGTCCATGCCTGTAAATTGGAAATATTGCTCCAATGAGAGACCCTGATACTGCATTCTCTGTGCAAAATCATCAGCCATCTGTCTAACCTGTGTTTCAATCATCGGCTCTGGAATATCCATTGTAGCATTTTCTATAATCTTGTCAACAATCTCATTTTCCTTCTCAGTCTTTAATTCCTTCTCTTTGCCTTCCTTGATTTTAGCCTTAATACTCTCCTTGTATTCATCCAGAGTATCAAATTCCGATACATCCTGTGCGAAATCATCATCAAGCTTGGGAAGCTCCTTAACCTTAATCTCATTAATTTTAACCTTAAAAAGAGCAGGCTTTCCGGCTAATTCCTCGGCCTGGTATTCCTCAGGAAATGTGACATTTACATCAACCTCTTCCCCTATGGACTTTCCGATAAGCTGTTCCTCAAAATTATCAATAAATGAATGAGAACCTATGGTCAGAGAATAATTTTCACCCTTACCGCCTTCAAAAGGCACGTCATCTACAAAGCCTTCAAAATCTATTATTGCAATATCATCCATTTGAACTGGCCTGTCATCAATGGTCAGCATCCTGGAGTTTTGCTCTAATTCCTTTTCAATACTTGCCATTACTTCTTCGTCTGTTACGTTTGCTTCTTTCTTTTCTACCTTGATGCCCTTGTACTTGCCTAATGTAACCTCAGGCTTGACTGCAACTTCTGCTGTAAAAATAAAGGGTTTTCCCTTCTCAATCTGAACTACATCAATTTCAGGTCTTGATACAATCTCAAGCTCACTATCGAGAGCAGCCTTTTCATATGCCTCGGGAATAATCTCATTAGCTGCATCCTCATAAAGAACCTCGACACCATACATCTTCTCTATAATAGCCTGAGGTGCCTTCCCCTTACGAAAGCCCTGAACGTTAAATTTATTCTTGTTTTTTTGAAATGCTTTCTGTATTGCCTTATCAAACTCTTCTGCTGAAGCCTCTATCGTAAGCTTTGCCATGTTTTTTTCTAGTTTTTCAACCTGTAAACTCATATTAGTTTCCTCCTAATTATGCATTTGTATCTATAATTCTACTTCTTAATCTTTCTAAGTATAGCAGATAAGCAAGTCAAATGCTATGATTTGTTTTCAGCCTTAAATTGTATCAGATTTACTTTAAATTTGCAATTACTCATTTAAAAAATGGCCCCGCTCTCTAATCTTATCGACAATACTATCTACCGTCTCTTTACAGAGCTCGTCAGTTCTAGCCTCTGCCATTACCCGTATTACAGGCTCGGTTCCACTTTCCCTTACAAGAATTCTGCCATCCTTACCAAGCTTCTCACTTAGCTTAGCAATATGTTCAGTTATCATAGCATCATCATTTACTGCCTTCTTATCCTTAACCTTGACACTTACCAAAAGCTGAGGAAATATACGAACATCTTTGCATAATTCTGATAGTGTTGCCTTACTTTCAAGCATCACCTCCATAATCTTTAAGGATGTCAATATTCCATCTCCTGTTGTAGCGTGCTTACTAAATATAATATGACCAGACTGCTCTCCGCCTAGGGAATGTCCGTTAGCTTGCATATTCTCGTATACATACTTATCACCTACCGTAGTCTGCACATAGTTAATTCCCTTACGGTCAAAGGCCTGATAAAGCCCCATATTGGACATAATCGTTGTGACTACAGTATTGTTGGCTAGGTCGTTTCTTTCCTTCATATACACACTACATATATACATGATTAGGTCACCATCAATAATATTGCCATTTTCATCAACGGCCAAACATCTATCTGCATCACCGTCATATGCAAAGCCTACATCTAGCTTATTATCAAGGACAAATTTCTGTAAATCCTTCATATGGGTTGAGCCACAATTTCTATTAATATTTGTTCCATCTGGTTCACCGCCTATAACATAGGTCTTTGCACCGATAGCATCAAACACACCCTTTGCTATAGAGGTTGCCGAACCGTTAGCCAGATCAAGACCAACCTTTTTTCCTTGGAAGGAACGAGTAGCCAATGAAATTAGATAACCGATATATCGATTTCTACCAATAGCATAATCTACTGTCTTTCCAATCTTCTCACGTGTCATAAGCGGTATAGTATCTTCATTGCTATCTATGTAAGCTTCGATTAATTCCTCTACATCGGCTTCAAGCTTACATCCATTACCGTTAAATACCTTTATCCCGTTATCATAAAATGGATTGTGACTTGCTGATATCATAATTCCACAATCGAATCCTTCTGTCCTTATAACATAAGATACACTAGGTGTAGAGGTAACATGCAAAAGATATACATCAGCCCCAGAAGCTGTTAAACCTGCCACGAGTGAATACTCAAACATATAGCTTGATCTTCTCGTATCCTTTCCTATTACTATATTGGCCTTATGGTCTTTCCCAAAGTAATATCCTAAAAATCTTCCTACCTTAAAAGCGTGCTCTACAGTCAGATTTACATTTGCTTCTCCTCTGAATCCGTCTGTTCCAAAATATTTACCCATATTTATAATCCTCTCTTCTTGCTCTTTTAATTATGACACAGTATTATTTATATGTAAATATATGCTTATAAAATACTCTCTTTGCATCACATTATATACTTTGCTATTTATTCTAACATATACCTATAATATTTGAAAAGTAAAAAATAAAAGGATGTCAGGCACCATCTGGTGCCTGACATCAATTTCTTAACATAAGAGTGACTCGCGAAGCGTGGCACTCGTTGTTTATGTCGGCTAAGCCGGAATATATAATTATTGTCCAGACTGACCTGACATAGCTTGCTCCTGGCTACGAATCATACGTTTAACCATTTCTCCACCAACAGAACCATTCTGTTTACTGGTTAAGTCGCCATTGTAACCCTGCTTTAAAGGAACACCTAGCTCGTTAGCAACCTCCATCTTAAAACGATTGAGAGCTTCTCTTGCCTGAGGAACTTCTGCTCTGTTAGAACCACTATTGTTACTTGCCATTATATTTCACCTCCGTTATGATTATCAAAGCAACCCATTAACAAAATCATCTTGTAGGTTCGGTGTTATAAAAACGCTTGAGATATTTGTTTCTGTATTGCCTGTAATCATATTGTGTACGGAGAAGGTAAATATTATGATGGTAATTATTGTTCCTATAACCAATGGTTATATAAATTAATAAAATTTTCAATCGATTTAACTAACTGAAATAACAAGAATTTTTGGATATCCAATTGCAATCTCAAGGCATTTCCCGTTTCCAGCTGCATTTACTAAGCCTTCTGCTAATTCTCCAGCATAATAAGAAATAATATCTTGATCCATGCTTCCTAAGGCCGGTATTATATCCCCAACTGTTCCCTTCTCATACCTAATACGGGATCTTATCCTTTTAACCGCCTGTGCATATTGAACACCACTTAACCCTGCTGTAATTATTATGTTTTTACAAACCTCACTTGGCAAATAGTAATATCCATATTCGATTGTATCCTCTATAGTTTTCTTTTTATATATTGTTTCAACTTTATTCACTTTAATGAGTATCCCCTCCTCACTAGATTAATAGCTATTGTAAATATATTCCATATTCTTACATTTGTCAACCTTTTTTACTATATTAGTACCATATTTCATCATATTTGCGCTTATATTCGTAGTAAAGAAGGAGTTTTATTGAATATAGATGAAAAACAACAAAAAACGGAGTATTCCCACACAACAAGCAGATAGTCTACTTGTTTATAGAATACTCCGTTTTCAATAAAATATTTAAAATATATACATAATTAATGTCAAATATAAAAGATCATATTTAATCGCCTAGACCGTTTGCCTTATCAATGTGAACCTGCCATTGTGCTACAACCTTTTCTACAGATTCAGCAGCAGTTAGTGTACCTGCATCCAGATCATATGTAACATTACCATAGTCTATACCAGGGATCATAGCTAATAATGAAACCATACCATGCTTAGCCTCATAGAATAAGGGTAAAGTCTCTTCTACCGCTCTGATATCACGGAATAATGGATAGTACTGGAGCTTCCAGTCTTCATCCTCATATCCAGGGGTTATTTCAGTGTAAAGATTATATGCAAATGCCACATCCTCTGCTCTATCCTTATCTAAGGTAACTGGCATAACAATTGAGTTCTCTGTAAATGCTGTCATCATTTCTCCCTTTGGTCCCTTAGGGAATATAACAAAGCCCCAGTCGTCCTCCATGTCAGCCCAGGTATTAACCTTATATTGCTCTGCACATTGCATTGCAACAGATCCGCTCTTAAATTCTTCAATGAACCAATCCCATCTTGTTGCATAATCTTCAGGTAATGGATGATAATAGCCTTTCTCATATATGCTATAGCCCCATTCTAGAGCTTCCAGGAAATTAGGCTCACTGGTTGCATTATAGAACTTACCATCCTTAAGTCCTATAAATTTAGCATCATTTGAGAATACACAGCCTCTAAACCAATCCTTTGAGAAACTAGCAATTCCATATACATCGGGTATTGTGTCATTATCGGTATCGCGGGTATTACGCTTTGCCAAATCCTCAAGAGCCTCCCATGTCCATTCATCCTTAGCTTGAAGTTCGTAAGGAAGATCAGGATCAATACCGGCTTCCTCAAATAGTCTCTTGTTCCAGAATATACCTAGTCTAGGCTCCATTCTTCCGGTAGCCATGCCGTATACATTTCCATCCATTGTTAACATGTCCCTAATCTGAGGATTCCATTTTTCTTCAGTGAAATCAAAATTCTCCAGAGTATCAAGGGGATATAAGAGACCCTGTGTTAATGGAGCTGCTACGTGCTCTGCGTGCATAGTAAATATGTCCGCTGCAGGGTCACCAGCCATTATGGAAGCAACCATAATTTCAGTATAATCTCCAAAGGTACCGATATTTTCACGGGTTATAGTGAAATTGTACTCATCCATAAATTCTTCCCTATACCTAAGGGTATCTTCTTCTCTTTGGTTTTTAGGCTCGGGATTAGGATCTGTTGTCCACCAGTCAGCAATAACTATAGTTGTTCCTTTAAGATCCTTAGGTTCAGGCGTAGGTGTAGGTGTCGCAGGCACCTCATCTTCTTTATCTGCCTCATCCTCCGCAGGTGCAGTTGGTGCCTTTGTAGGATCCGGTGCACCTGCATCATCGCCCCCATTACTACATGCAGTAAGTGCAAATATTAACATAGTAGAAATCAGAATTAGGCTAAATATCTTTTTCCAATTACTTTTCATAAAATACCTCCTTTTCTAGATAGATATATTTTACCATATAATAATGAAAAAAGGAATATAGATAATCAAAATTAATATGGACAATATAGCGAATTTTATTGGATATACCTAGGATTCTAATCATATAAATATAGAAAAGCTATATCACGGAGTGTAAGTATATGCTTTCTATATTATCTTCTCTCAACCACTTCATATGGGGGATTCCCATGCCTATACTGCTTTTTGGAGTTCATATATACTTTACCTTACATCTAAAGGGTGTTCAAAAGCATATAGGGAAGGCTATAGGCTTATCATTAAAGCCTGATACTTCTGGTGAAGGTGATATCAGCGGATTTGCCACCCTAGCCGCCACACTTGCTGCTACTATAGGAACCGGAAATATAGTTGGCATCTCAACTGCGGTAGCTCTTGGTGGTCCCGGTGCAATATTTTGGTGTTGGCTTACAGGTCTTCTTGGAATGGCTACCTCATATGCAGAATGTTTCTTAGGTGTCCTTTATAGAAGAAAAACTGAGGATGGCACCTATATAGGCGGGCCTATGTATGCTATTGAATATGGTATGGATAAAAAATGGTTGGCTGTTCTTTTTTGTTTTTTTACATTAATTGCATCGTATGGTGTGGGTTGTTCGACACAAGCAAGAGCAATAACAGAAACTGCCAAGACTCTATGGGGATTACCCGAATACATAGTTGGTATTCTTATAGCGATTGTTGTAGGCTTAGTTATCGTAGGTGGTATAAAATCTATTGGAAGTATCTGCACTAGGCTGGTTCCTGCTATGGGTTTTTTCTACCTATTTGCGTGTATTGTAATATTAATACTAAACCACGATTATCTTCTTCTTGCCTTCCGTACAATACTGAAGTCTGCCTTCCTTCCATCAAAGCTACCTGCGGCTGTAGCAGGAGGATTCATCGGTGGAGGTCTTAAAATAGCAGCCAGATATGGAATAGCCCGCGGATTGTTCACAAACGAAGCAGGCCTTGGCTCAGCAGCCATTGCCGCTGCAGGAGCCAAGACCTCACACCCATCTAGACAGGCTCTAATTTCTATGAGCGCAACCTTTTGGGATACTGTTGTTATGTGTGCTATAACCGGACTGGTTATTGTCACAAATCTGCTTAAGAATCCTTCCTCAGTAGAGGGATACTCCTTTGCCGAACTGACTACTGCTGCCTTTGCACCTATTCCCTTCGGAAGAACTATACTAGGTATATCACTGATAGCATTTGCTATCGCAACACTAATAGGCTGGTCATATTTTGGTGAAAAGGCTGTAGAATACCTATTTGGAAAATCCGGTATTAATACATATCGTCTATGCTATATTGTTATGATTTTCGTAGGCTCAGTCATGTCCTTGAAACTTGTTTGGGAGCTTACTGACTTTGTTAATGCTTTTATGGCTCTTCCGAATCTTATATGTCTACTTGCCTTACGTAATAAAATTATACCTTATAAATAATGTTTATTAACACATGAAGAATACTCGTGACTTTAGTCATGAGAGATTCAAAGATAATGCTTGTACACGATACCGTCTGCAATTCTATTTGCGGTATCCTTATCAATTAGCCTGCTAATAAGTGAAAGAGAAAAATCGATAGCAGTACCCAATCCTCTTGAGGTTGTCACATTACCATCCTCAACCACATCCTGATTTACAACAATACTGTCCGTTAATTTGCTTTCAAACCCAGGATAAGAGGTGGCTCTTTTACCAGCCAAAATACCCTTACTTCCCAGTACACTTGGGGCAGCGCATATTGCTGCTAAATTCTTTTTCTTCTTATGAAAGTCCCTTAATAATTTATCCAAGCCCTCGTGGTCCATCAAATGAGCAGTTCCTGGCATTCCACCAGGAAGAACCAGAAGCTCTCCATCATCAAAATCCGCTTCCTCAAATAAGACGTCTGCTAATACATTTATTCGGTGGGCTCCTTTTACCTCTAATCTGCCTGTAATGGATACCATGGATATATCAATAGCAGCTCTTCTAAGTAAATCAACAACGGTTAATGCCTCTATCTCTTCAAAGCCGTCTGCAAGAAAAATATATACCTTAGCCATAATGCTTCCTCCTTTTATATACTGCAATTGTTAATAGATCATACCATATTTAAAGTATAGATTACTTGTCCATATTCTAAACCTATTATAATGGAAGAGGCTTTTATAGGCAAGTAACATCTAGCCCCTTCCAAACTTCTAATTCAATACCATTAAGCTAGATACTCCTACATTCTTAAGGGTAAGCATCGGCTTACACTTTATATTTCTTCTTGTATTTACTTCGGGACAAACCTCCAGAATATAGCAATCATCGTATGGCACCTCAAATTCAAAGCATCCGCAAGGACCAACCTTCTCACAATAAAGCTGGGTTTTTTCCTCATCACAAACCTTATAAAGCTTTATGATATATTCATGATTATGACAGCAAGCGCATCCCCAAATACAACCAACAATCTTGCCGGGGACAATCCTGCAATCCTTAGCCTTTTCCTTTAATACAACCTTACGATAAACCACTCTTGTTCTGGTGCTATAGTAAGGAACCGGTACCCTTACCAGATATGGTCTATATTCTATCTGTGCTTCAGCCGGAGGACAGGGCCTAGGTGTCGGGCATGGTGGACAGGTTGGACATGGCTCAGGTGTCGGGCATGGCGGACAGGTTGGACATGGCTCGGGTGTCGGGCATGGCTCCGGTGCCGGACATGGCTCAGGCTGAGGACATGGTGGACATTCTACAATCGGCTGCACTTCAGCCGGAGCCGGTATAGGTATTCTTGGAGGGGAAGGTATTGGCCTAGGGGCTGGGATTTCCGGAGGAGCCGGGGCTACCTCTTCGCATAAAACACCACCCACAAAAGGATATAGATGGAACTCAAATCCACTCCTTGCATTTACCGCAAAGGATCCCAAGGCTGCATTACCACTTACATGACCACCAGTTTGATGTCCATGGAACATAGCATTAGGTGCAAGTATGCTTCCCCAGATGGCTGCCGGTACCTCCATATAGATATTTGTAGCATCTTCAAATACATACAAGGTACGATTAGCCAGACGCTCTGTTCCCCAAAGTCCATATTGAAGATGTGCGTTACTTCCGGTCCTAAAAATAACAATTGCGATGCTTCCGTCAGGTATTTCGAACCTTATTTCCTTATTCAATATTCCGTTAGGTCTTGCGTCAATTATAAATACATTCTGTACCGGGTCATTTCCCCGAAGTATTTTCTCATGGAAATTATCAGTTACGGTACCATTAGCACTAAGGCTTGTAATGCAATCATGATAATATCCAATACTCTCTCTGGCATCACTAAAGAATCCTGCCACATCCGCACCGATTCTTTGCGCCGGTATATAACGTGGTACATCATAGCTTGATATAATATAATGTGTGCCTCTATCACCCGGGGTCCAGTATTGACTTCCTCCCGGTGCTTGATATAGTGCTTTTAGCTCATCTACCTGATCTTCTCTGCCATCCTTACCTATCAAATATGTGCTTCCGCTTGCAGCTCTAAAATTTCCGCCTGCTACTACATGACCGATTACGACTAAGGGACCCTGCATGGCTACATTTCTTCCAACTAGAAATCTTACAAAATCAGGGCTATATCCAGTTCCAACAAGATTTACATCATTACCGTAAGCAAGAGTTAATCCTCTGGGACTGACAAAGTCACGCCCTACTGCAAAAGCACCTTTTGTATCTACAATATTATTGGCATCTCCAAAAACTATAGCATTAAAATAAGAAGCAATTCCAAAGGGCTGACCCGCTATATCATACCAATTTATATCCTCATAAGGTATTCCGGCATATGAAAAACTTCCGTTTCTTTGATTGTTAAGCATTGAAAGCTCCTGTACCCAAATATTCTCAATTCAGTTTATTCATAATAATAATAATCGTGCAGGATTTCACCTATTTCTTAATTAGCATAGATAAGAAAAACTATTTTAAAACATTACATCCCATGATAGAATGAGTATATCGAAGGAGGTGTGCATATGAGGGAGTTAGATTCCCTAGCCATGTCATCAAAAAATGACCCGTCCATATATGAAATGATAATAAAGGAGCAGGAAAATGCCATATTAGCGTACGCCTCCAAGGTTACCGGCAGATACATATCCAAAAGCGATGATGAATGGTCTATTGCTCTACTAGCTTTTACACAAGCAATCGAAAGCTATGATTTAGATAAGGGTGCCTTTATTAGCTTCTACAGATTACTTATTAAGCGCCGACTGATTGATTATTTCAGAAGCCAGGTAAAGTATAATTCCGAGATGTCTGTAGACCCTATTCTTTTTGATACCGAACCCGAAGAATTCGAAGACAATCTATCTATTCGTATAGCTGTCGCCGATAAGGTTTCTTATCGGGAAGAAAATGATTTAAGGCTTGAGATTAAAGCTGCAAATCAGGTGTTTTCAGAATATGGATTTACCTTTTATGACCTGACAACCTGCTCACCCCGTGCCGGTAAAACAAAATCAAGCTGCGCAAAGGCCATAAACTATATGCTTGAAAATTCTATATTAAAGAGTGAATTACATAGTACAAAGCAGCTTCCTTTAAAAATAATTGAGAAAAATACCAAGGTACCCCGAAAAATTTTGGAGCGCCACCGAAAATATATAATAGCAGCAATTGAATTACTATCAGGAGAATATCCTCTTCTTGCAGAATATTTGCTCTATATCAGAAAGGAGAACGGAAAATGAAATCAGTAATAGTAGAATTAAGAGACGGTTATGCCTCCGTTCTATCTGATGATGGATGTATCAGAAAAATCAGAAATAAAAACTATGAGCTAGGACAGGTTATTAATATTGATATAGTAGGAAATAGCTTGAGAAAGAAAATATCAATATTTGCCGCTTCTGCTGCTGCTATATTGGTATTAGGTGTAGGCTCCTGGGCATATGCTAGTCCATATTCCTATGTCAGTCTTGATGTAAACCCTTCTATAGAATTTGTATTAAACCGATTTGACAGGGTACTTGAAGTAAAAGCAGGTAATGAAGATGGTGAGGGAATACTGCAAGAAATCGATACAGGAAATTTAAAAAATAAAACCATATCTCGTGCTATTAACCAGACACTAAATCAAATATCCGAGCAGGGATATCTGCCAAATAATACAATCAGCGGTATAGTCATAGCCGCATCAAATAAAAATCATAAAAAGGCTGACCAATTAGTAGACGAAATAAAAAATGAGGTTGAAGATGAAATTATTGAATCCCATAATAGCGTCTCAGTCGAAGTATTTTCTGTGGATATGGAGCAAGTGGAAGTCGCCAAGGAACTTGGTGTCACACCCGGCAAACTAAATCTTGTCGAGAAATTGATTGAAAGCTCAGATGATTCAGAAAATATCCAGCTTGAGGAATGGTTGGATAAGCCAGTTAAGGATATTATGAAAGCAACCAAGGATAATAAGTCGGACGAAGAAGCATCAAGCTCCTCCACACTTGACGATGATGATAGCCAAGATAATGTGGTGACTGATAATGATGACAAGAAAACCGTTAAGGAAGCTGTAAAGGATGCTAGAAAAGCAGCCAAGGAGGCTGAAAAAGCCGCAAAGAAGGCGGAGCAGGAGGCTAAAAAGACGGCAAGAGAGATTGAAAAGGAAACCAGCGAGGTAGCCGCCACTGAAGATGCCGCAAGAAGAGCTAGAGAAGCTGCTGATAATGCCAAGAATGCTGCCAAAGAAGCTGAAAAAGCCGAAAGAAGAGCTAAGGAAGCTAAAAAAGAAAAGGATGACAAATCCAAAAAGGAAGCTGAAAAGGAAGCTAAAGAAGCAGCAAAGGAAGCTGAGAAAGCAGCAAAGGAAGCTCTTGATGCTTTAGAGCATAATAATAACGGTAATAATAAGGATAAAAGTAAAGACAAGAATAGCAACAAGGACAAGAGCAAGGATAAGAATAGAGGCAATAATAATAAAGGTAATAACAAGGGGAATAAGTCAGGTAATAATAAAAATCCCCGTAAATAATGCTATCTACTAACATATTCGTATATATATTTCCTTTGGAAGGAAATCCCCCACACAAGAAGAGTCGCCATATATTCTTAAATATATGGCGACTCTTATTTATAAGCCATCACTAATTTGAAATTCCTTTATCTGAAGATATATCGTTCAAATGCCTTGATGTCTTCCTCATCTCCGACAACTACAATTACATCATTTTCATACAGTAAAAGCTCTGGTGTAATATCGGTTGTCGTCTTATTATCATGTACCAAGGCAATAATATTAAGCTTAAACCTTTTACGTAAATCAGCCTGCAAGACAGATTGTCCATCAAGTATAGATGTAAGCTTTAATTCAGAAATCGTAATATTATCGTTTAGTGCAATATAATCCATAACTCTGGAAGAAAGGAGTCGATTTCCTAGGCGAATAGCCATATCATGCTCAGGGTAAATTACTTCAGCCCCAATCTTCTCAAGTATAAGACCTTGCTCCGGACTGAATGCTTTAGCAATAACTCTGGGAACCCCCATGCTTATGACGTTTAATGTTGTTAAAATACTGGTGTCCACTTTTTCACCGATACATACTATTACAGTATCGCAGTTGCCTACTCCAGCCTCTTCTAGGGCTTCCTTAGTTAACTCTCCTACTACAAATGCATTTTCAGTATAGCTTCTAATTTGACGTATTTTATTTTCATTATTGTCAAGAACCAATACCTCCCTGCCTGCTTGGGCAAGGGTTGAAGCAAGAGCAAATCCAAATCGCCCCAGTCCAATAACACCAAATTCAATAATTGCTTTATGTTTTGCCATTTTTCCATTCTCCTAACCGATAGTTATATTTTCTTCAGAATAAGAAATACTTGATGTAGGCTTAAATATCCATATGGAGGCCATGGTCAAGGGTCCCAAACGTCCTATAAACATGGTCAACATAATTATCACCTTACTTGCAACACTCAAATCCGGTGTAATTCCTGTCGATAGACCTACTGTTCCAAAGGCAGAGACGGTTTCAAATAATAATTGAATAAATGTATAGCCCTGTTCAAGTATGCTAAGTAGTAATGTATCAATAATAACCAATGTAGCTGAAAGTAGTGTTAAAAGATATGCCTTAGCTAATATTGTGTTTCCGATTTTTCTTTTAAATGCAAAGCAATTCTTATTAGTTGACATGCTGTATGCACTCTTAAATATTACAAATGTAGTTGTAGTCTTTATACCACCACCAGTAGATCCTGGGGAAGCTCCTATAAACATTAATATAATAAGAACAAATAATCCGGTATTCGTAAAGGTAGATAAATGATAGGTAGAAAACCCAGCGGTCCTTGCTGATGTACTAAAGAAGAAAGCTCCAAGCCAGGTAACATCATCTGTAAACTTAATAAGTATGGTTCCGATTAACAATAAGAATCCGGTCATGGTCAGAACAATCTTAGAATGAAGTGTCAGTTTCTTAAAGGAACGCTTAGTTAATATTTCCTTAATCACAAGGAATCCCAACCCTCCAAAAATGATGAGACCACAGGTAGTAATATTTAAAAGTACATTGTCCTGATATGGTATTAGGTTTTGCATACCTCCTAATATGTCAAATCCCGAGTTGTTAAATGCTGCAACTGAATGGAAAAGACTTATGCCAATAGCTCTTTTAATAGGATAATCCTGTGAAAATACGATAAAACTTAAGAACGCTCCGATAATTTCAAATGTAAGTGTCAGAAAGAGGACTGATTTCACAATTCTAACAGTACCCTTCATAGAATTAAGTCCCATGGCCTCTTTAACCATAATCCGATCCCTAAAAGAAACTTTTTTTCCTGCTAAGAGTATAAGCCCCACACCAATCGAGGTAACACCTAAGCCACCTATCTGAATAAGCAGTGCTATCACAGTTTGACCAAAGGCATTAAAGGTATCATAGGAATCAACGGCAATCAGACCTGTCACACATACAGCACTAGTTGATGTGAAAAAGGCATCTATTATCTCTACCTTAACCCCTTCATTGGCTGATATAGGTAACAACAGGATAATAGCTCCTAAAGTAATTACTGTCGCAAAGCCAAGAACGATAAGCCTAAGTGGACTCATTTTCCTTAATATACTCATCCTCTCACCTGATTAATACAATATTTTGATTGCTAATTTTAGCACTATGGAAGTAAATTATCAATAGATTTATTATTAATTTTGAAGGTCTGTCCCAATATTATCAATGAGACAGACCTTTATTATAAATTTATCTTTTAATCTTCCTCTTCTTGCTGAATCTCATCCTCTTTAACTCCAATATAAAGCTTTACTTTATCGATTCTTTTATGTTTAACACTCTCAAGCTTAAATACCAGATTATCTATTTCTATGGTTCTATCATCTTCTTCCTTAGGTATTGATCCTATCTGGTCTATAAGATATCCTGATATAGTATCGTAATTTTCGGAATATAGATTTAGATCCAATTTATTATTTAATTCTCCTATGGTTAACATCCCATCAATTATATAGGTATTTTCATCGATTTTTATTATTCTCGCAAGACCGGGATCATATTCATCCTCTATTTCACCCATTACTTCCTCTACCAGGTCCTCCATGGTAACTATACCTTCAAATCCGCCATATTCATTTATCAATATAGCTATCTGCTTTTTGGATTGCTGTAGCTCCTTGACCAAATCTCTGATAAATTTACTATCAGGAACAAAATAAGGCTTACGAAGAATTGACTTAAGCTTAACATTTTCAGGACCATACTTAACTGCTTCTCTGAGGAAGTCCTTAATGAAGAGAATACCAATAATATTGTCAATATCCTCGTTATATACAGGAATTCTAGAGTATTTCGCCTTCATGAGCTCGTCCAGATATTCTTCGACCGGATCGGATATGTCTATGGCAAATACATTTATTCTAGGAGTCATTACTTCCTTGGCCATCTTATCATCAAATTCCATAATGGAATCTATCATTTCTTTTTCTTGACGATTTAATACACCGTGGGCCTGTCCCTCCTTGACTAATGACTTTATCTCTTCTCTTGAAAGCATTTCCTCGGTATCGCCTTCATTCAGGCCAAAAGGCTTCGTTACCAAATTAGTTGAAAATGTAAGTAGTCGTATAAAGGGTGAAGCTATTTTAGATACTAGCCTTATAGGCTTTACACAAAACATACTGATTGCCTCCGGTTTATGCAATGCTATTCTTTTAGGAACTAGCTCTCCGAAAACTAATGTGAAATAGGACAATATAAGTGTCACACCAACAAATGATACCTTATCGCCATATGATAATCCTAACCCCGTAAGCCATTGTCCTACAGGCTTTGAAAGTCCTGTAGCAGCAGAAGCACTGGAAAAGAATCCTGCTAATGTTATCGCAACCTGAATTGTTGATAGGAATCTAGTTGGCTCGTCTAGGAACTTTAGAACCAGCTTTGCACTCTTTTTCCCCTTCTCAGCATGTCTGCGAATTTTTGCTTTGTTAACAGATACCATGGCCATTTCTGCACAAGCAAAAAAAGCATTAATAAGTGTAAGAGCCACCAAGATCATAATCTGAATACCTATATGATTGGCGCTAGGGTCATCTTCCATTTTCTTTCCTCCAAAATAAAAATTCTTTATTCATGTAAAAGTAGTATAGCATAAGAATAAAGAAATAACACCAAATTAATCAATCCTTTACTTAAATTTACTTAAATTTAATTATTGTAATTATCGCTAACTTGAGTTTCCGTAAATTGCAC
>LSQX01075960.1_pt1 | contig 20721 bp, 19 predicted proteins | sample 654561 | NCBI WGS metagenome assembly LSQX01 (sample SAMN04489861, study PRJNA283612) | anaerobic digester metagenome | isolation source: 4 biogas reactors fed with cattle manure at either 37C or 55C with and... | place: Denmark: Kongens Lyngby | collected 2014 | reverse complement strand
TTTTCATATTTTTCTCCTGCATTTAATATATAGTTAAACAAAAAAACAATATATTAAATTCTTTTTGTTAATTTAATCATTTCATTTTGTTAATAATAGTTTTATTGTATTTAAATCAAGTTGTGTTAAAAAAATAAAAGCATTTCCTAATAAAAGAAAAGGTCCAAAAGGAATCATTTTTTCATTTTTCTTAACTTGCAAATAAATAGCTAAAGGTAACGCTATAATACTACCAATAAAAATAGTTAAAATTGCTAATATAGGATGAAGTGTTAAACCTATAAAAAACATTAATTTGATATCGCCACCACCTAATGTTTCTTTTTTAAAAATCAAATTACCTATCAACATAATAAGATACATAATTGTAAACATTATAACACCAGATAACAAACTAAATAAACCCGTGTTAAAATCCAATAAAATAAATTTAACTATAATAACCAATATACTAAATAATAATGTTATTTCATCGGGAATAATCATATAATTTAAATCACTTACTATAACAATAATTAAAAAAGATACAATGAATAAACTTATTAATAAATTAGGATTAAAACCAAAAATATAATAAGATACCATAAATAAAATTCCTGTCATTAATTCTGTAAAAGGATAAAATAATGAGATACTTTTATGACAATGACGACATTTTCCTTTTTGAAAGATAAAAGACATAACAGGAATTAACTCATACCACTTTAATATATGTGAACATTTTGAACAAGAAGATCTAGGTTTAATAATTGATTTTTTTTGAGGTAAGCGAAACCCTACAACATTATAAAAAGATCCAAACAGTAAACCTAAAATTAAGAAACCAACACTATAAAGAATTCGCATACTTCCTCCCTTTTACATTACTGTATTGTATATACCAAACATTGGTTGAATAATTGATAAAATAATAACCCCTGCAGCTACAGCTAATAAGGCTATAAGAGTTGGTTCTACTAAACTTTTAATTTGTTCTACCACATTTTTATGTAATAAACTAAAATAATCAGCAACCTTATCCATCATTAATCCTAATTTACCTGTATTTTCACCAGTTACTAACATTTCATATGCAATAACAGGAAAAGCCCAGTGATTTTCAAAAGCAGTTGAAATTCTAGATCCTTTACTTAAATTATTTAAAGTATTTTGAATAATAGTTTTATAAACTTCATTATCAGTTAAATTAGATAGAACTTCCATACTATCTGTAATTTGAACACCATGATTTATTAAAGAGGCAAAAGTTTTTGTAAAGATTGTTATCTCATTATAAATTATAATTTTGCTAATAACAGGTAAACTCATATAAAAGGTTTGCATTCCTTTTTTAAATCCCCGAACATTATTAAATAGAATTTTATAAATAATAAATAGTATTAATATAGCAATAACTATCCAAATAGAATTGTTTTTTAGAAATTGGCTAGCTCCTATTACTAATCTAGTTGTAAGCGGTAAAGTAGCACCTTGATCAGCAAATAAAGAAATAAATTGTGGTACTACATACATTAATATAAAAGATACAACAATTATAGCAAAAAAGAAGATTACAGTAGGATATGTCATCGCACTAATCATTCGTCTTCTTGTTTGATCTGCAGAAGTATAATAATCGGCCATATCATCTAATACTGCTGGTAAATCACCAGTTAATTCAGCTGTTTTTATCATATGAACTAATAATCTTGGAAATACTTTCGGTTGACGAGTTAAAGCATTAGAAAAACTTTCTCCTGTTAATAAATCATATACAACTCTTTCAAAAATCTTTTTACGACTTTTATCAGTTGATTGTTTAGCTATGATTCTTACTGAATCTATTAAAGGAATACCAGCACGTAAATATGTTGATAACTGAGTTAATATAAAAGCCAATTCAGCGGCTTTTAGTTTTCTAGGACCTCCAATACTTATATTAAGACCTTGAACTAATTTAACTTCTAATACTTGATATCCTTCACTAGTAAAAAAATTTCTCACTTCCTGTGCATTATAAGCCTCAAAAGTATTTTTATTTTTTTTGCCACCTGGTTTTTGTATAACATATTTGAAATTCTTTAATGTTCCTCGACCATCAGTTTTTAAACCACTAAGATTATTAGTAGGATTATTAATAAATTTATTTTGGTTTTCGCCGTTCATAATCATCTCTCCTATTATTACTATTAGTATAGCACAACAATTAATTTTTTTAAACTTTTTTTATCATTTACATATAATAACAGTAAAGGAGCTTGTTATATGTATAATAATTACAATGGCTTTAGTTTTTCACCTAATTATGGAGGAATGGGTCTTCTTAATAACTATTCCAACTACTATCGTCCAGGTTTATTTGCAAGTTTAGCTAGCGGACTTAGAAATACTAATTGGTCATCTTTTATTAACAGTACTCAAAAAACTTTAAATGTTGTAAATCAAGCAATACCGCTTATTAATCAAGCTAAACCATTATGGAATAACACTAAAACAATGTTTAAAATTATGGGTGCTGTAAAAGGCAATAATACTAATAGGTATGAAGAAAGAAAAGAACCTGAAATAAAAGAAACAGAAAATAAACCTAAGTTTTTTATATAAAATGTGTTATAAAACACATTTTTATATGTTTTAGTATGTTATCACTATTTTTATTTATACTAAAAATGGTGATAAGATGTTTTATAAATACCAAATTATAAATAAAGAAAATAATGATTATTTATATTTATTTATGAATTTCAACGACGAATTTAGTTATGATTTTTTATTACAAAAAAATAATGAAAAAGTTCATAATNNTAATAATATTAATTTCAAGGGAGGAAAAGTTTTTTTAGTAGTTGGGGGCATTGTTATTGGTACCCTTTTAATTTCTAATTTAAATTTAAATGAACCTAAAGAATCTATTAATCATAATTATCAATATATACAAAAGATTGACATTGTTAAACCTAATTTAATAGAAGAAGAAATAGTAAAAGAAAATATTATTAATAATAATCAAATTAATCAAAATCATCAAACTAAAAACATTCAATCTCTCGATAAAGAAACTACTACATCAAAAATTGAATCTAACAACGCTAATCAACCTATCCATGAGATTAATCAAAATACTAGTAGTGAAATCATGGTCACATTATATCGTTCTAATGGTATAGTTGAACAGATAAATTTAGAAAGTTATGTAGCTGGTGTAGTTGCAGCAGAAATGCCTGCATCTTTTAATATTGAAGCTTTAAAAGCTCAAAGTATTTTAGCAAGAACTTATGCATTAAAAAAAATAAATAATAATCAAATATTAACTGACTCTACTTCTACTCAAGTTTATAAAGATATAAATCAATTAAAAGAATTATGGGGCAGCGATTATAATTTCTATTATAATAAAATAGTTAGCGCTACTAAAAGTACTGAAGGTAAATATTTAACTTATAACAACAATTTTATAGAAGCTGTATATCATTCTACTAGTAATGGGCAAACAGAAGATTCTGTCAATGTTTGGGGTAATCATTATCCCTATCTAGTTAGCGTTGATAGTCATTGGGATTTATCAGCTACTAGTTACTTAAGAGAAACCTACAAAGACTTTAATATTATTAGTTCAATATTAGGAATCTCTTTTAATGAAAATAGTAATATTGAAATATTATCTAAAACAAATGGACAACGAATTAAACAAATAAAAATAGATAATTTTATATTCTCTGGTGTCGAATTAAGAAATTTACTAAATTTAAGATCTGCAGATATTGAATTTATTATTAACGAGAAAGAAGTTAAAATAATTACTAGAGGTTATGGTCATGGTGTTGGAATGAGTCAATATGGAGCTAATGGAATGGCAAAAGAAGGTTATAGTTATCAACAAATTTTAAATTATTACTATCCAGGAACAACCTTAAAATAATTATTTATAATTAAAAACAGATTTTTATTGCTTTTTCTTCTTTCCTTTGTTAAAATAAATCGCATTAGGAGTTGTTTTATATGAGTAAATTTCAAAAATATGATTTAGCTATTCTTTTTGATTGCGTTAATAGTTCATCAGAAAATATTGCTTTAATACCTAAAATGGTTATCGAAGGAAAACACATTTGCCTTGAAGAAAACGAAGAAATAAGTATGTTTATTACTAAAGATGAAAACATTTATCCTTCTGTTGAAGAAGCTTATTTAGAAGAATATAACCAATGTTTTGGATTCCCTATTAATCTAGAAACTGAGATTCAAGGCAAAACGTTAAAAATGTTTTCTGAAAACGATAAAAATGAATTAATGTCTTTATATCTAGATGATATATTTCATTTTAGCTATAGTATTGGTTTCAATTTAAATGAAGATAAATTAGTTACTTATAAAATAGATTTAGACAAATCAGAAATAAGTAATATTGATATTAATAAGGATTTATATAGTAGTCTTGCTAATGAAATTATAATAACTAAAAAAATAAATAATAATTTTAAAGATATCAACAGTATTAAAGTAAGTAATTCTTACAAAATTAATTCCATAAATGAAATTGAGCCATTATATGTACATGAAAATAAAAAACAACAAATTGAATTGCCTATTAAATTAGATAAAGTTTTTAAAGACATAACAAAGCACGTTTTATTTCAAGACGAACCAATAAAGAAAATATTAACTGCAGTTTATAAAAATCAATTAATCGATGATCCTAAATTAAAAACAAACATTTTATTAGCAGGTCCTACTGGTGTTGGTAAAACAGAGATTATGCGTTTACTAGCTAAAAATCTGAAGCTCCCTATTACTATTGAGGATGCAACACAATATACTATTTCTGGTTATGTTGGAAAAAGTACTGATGAAATGTTATTTCATTTATATGAAGCAGCAGATAGAAATATTGAATTAGCTCAAAAAGGAATTTTAGTAATTGATGAAATAGATAAAAAGGCAAGTCCTGTTGGTCAAAAAGACACTGTTGCGGGAGTAGGAGTTTTATATTCTTTACTCAAATTAATGGAAGATGGCAACTATGTACTTAACACTTCAAGAGGATCTATTAATTTTAATACTTCGAAATTAACTATTATTGTAGCTGGTGCTTTTTCTGAAATAAAGGATATTAAAGAACGAACTATTGGTTTTAATCAAAACATAAATAATGATAATCAAATTGATTTTAATAATGAAAATTTAATAAACTTTGGAATGCCTCCCGAGTTTATTGGAAGATGCCAATCAAAAGTTTTTTTAAATCCCTTAGGACCTTTAGAATTAAAAGAGATATTAAAAAAGTCTAAAAGCAGCAATCTTGTTTTAAATCGTAAATTCTTTAATACTCAAGGCATAGCTTTAACATATAATAAAGCTTTAGACGAAATAGCTACTAGAGCACATAAATTAGGAACTGGAGCAAGAAGTTTAAATTCTATTGTTGATGAAACATTATCTGAAGCTACATATGATATTTTAGTTAATCCAAATAAATATCAAAAACTAATTATAACTAAAGATACTGTTATAAATCCAAAAATATACAAATTAATAAAAAAGTAATTAATAATTACTTTTTTTTATTGCTAAAGAAACTCTATTTTCAATACAATCTTTTTTTAATAATTGCATAATTTCATATAAATCAGGTGTCATTGATTTAGTAGTTAAAGCTACTCTAATAACAGTAGTGATATCAGTAATGTTACCTTTATATTTATCAGGATTTAATTTATAATCTTTCATATTAGAAGCATAGCCTAACTCATCACACAAATCTTTAATTTTTTTAAACCAAGTTTCTTTATCATCATTTTCATCATAATATTTAATTAAATAAATATCTAATATATTTTTTATTTCATTTTTATTTGTTATAGCTTGCCATTCATATTTTTCGGCTAAAAACAATTCATCATACATATAAAAAATTTGATCCATAATTTCACTATAACATGCAAAATCTTTACGAGGTTTTTTACCCTCTCTTTCAATATTTAAAATTGCAATTGAATAATCTTTATATTTAATTAATAAATCCGCATAATTAGAATTAAATTTTAAAGCCCAAGTTAATAATGAATTGTATACTTCCAAAGCTGACAATTTACTAATATAGTTTTTTGAAATATTTATAATTTTTTCTAAATCAAATAATGAACCACTCTTACTAATCTTTTTAAAATCAATTTTAAATTCTTCAATCAGCTTATCTGGATTATCGTCCATCCACCCTTCGAAATTGGAATTAGCTAAAGTTAATAAATATTGTTTAATTGCATAAATAGGATAACCTTTTTCATGATAATAACTAACAGCAGCTTCAGGATCTTTTCTTTTACTTAGTTTTCGTCTAATTCCACTATCTTCAATTTTCATTACCAAACCTAAATGTGCATATTTAGGAGGTTTAAAATCAAATGTTTGCCATAATTGTAAATGGATAGGTGTTGAAGATAACCATTCTTCTGCTCTCAATATATGAGTCGTTCTCATTAAATAATCATCTACAATATGCGCTAAATGATAAATAGGTAGTCCATCATTTTTTATTAAAACAACGTCTAAATCATTTTCTGGAAATTCAATCGAGCCTCTTACTAGATCATGAACAACTATCTTTTTATTAAAGTTACCAGGAGATTTTAATCTAATAATATAATTGTCACCATTAATTATTCTTTTAGCACATTCTTCTTTTGATAAACTACGACATATTGCCCATTTTCCGTAATAACCTAATCTATCTTTTTGTTTTTCTTGTTGCTTACGCATATTATCTAAAGTCTCTTCTGAACAAAAACACGGATAAGCTAAATCTTTTTCAATTAAATATTTAACAAAAGTCTGATAGATTTCTTTTCGTTTACTTTGAATGTAAGGACCATACTCCCCTTTACTTTCTGTTTCTGAAATTACACCTTCGTCATAAGAGATATCGAAACTTTTTAAATCATCAATAATACCTTGTATACCATTTTCTAAACTTCTTTTTTGATCAGTATCTTCAATTCTTATATAAAATATTCCATCAGTATCTTTAGGAATCTTTTGGGCAATAAAAGTAGTTAATAAACTACCCATATGAACAAACCCAGTTGGAGATGGTGCGAATCTTGAAACAATAGCACCTTCTTTTAATTTTCTTAAGGGATATTTATTTTCATAATAACTAATATCTTTATTAATATCTGGATATATTAAATTAGCTAGTTCTTTATTAGTCATTATATCATCTCCTTTCTTTTAAGCTTCAACTACTATTTTTTTAATATCATATTTATATATTGCTAATAATTCAAAAATTAATAAAACTATTTCTGCTACAATACCGAAAATAGAATTACAATAAATATTATACGTTAACCATAATATGCTTATAGGCAATGATAAAAAGCGATATATTTTAAGATTTTTCTGCCACAAAGAGTAAGTCATTAATATAGCTGCTACAACAGGCATTAAACTGTATATGTTAGTATAGGTAAACATGGTCATTAATGTAATTAAAAATAATATAGTTAATAACATATATATAGAATTATTTTTGTTCTTTTTTACATTATCATAAAACCAGAAGTTTCTAACTATATTGACTGAATTCATAGTAAAACCTGTCATTGCCTCTAATAACAAATATTGTAATCCATAAAAACAAGCATACATAATACAAAAAACCATAATTTTTTTCTTATCTTTATTTAAATAAATCATCCCTTGAAAGATAACTGCTATTAAAACAAAAATTTGGGATAAAACATAATTTAAAGACATACTTACCTCACTACTATATATTATGGATTTAAACGATTAGGGCCTCTAAATATAAACATGGCTTCTTTAATTGTTATACCTAACATTAACATCGTTAAACGATTTACGCCTAAACCAAAACCTCCGTGTGGAGGACAACCATATTTAAAAAACTCTAAATAAAATTTTACATCTTTATCTAAACCTTTTTCTTGAGCTTGTTTTTTTAGTATTTCATAACGATGTTCTCTTTGAGCACCTGTAGTTATTTCACATCCTCGCCAAATTAAATCATAGCCTTGAGGAACACCTTCTTTTCGCATATGATAAAATGGTCTTTTTTTAAAACTATAATCCGTTATGAAAATAAACTCATGTCCATATTTTTTTAAAGCTAGCTTTCCTGTTAATTTTTCGGCTTCACTATTTAAATCTCCGGCATCTTCTTTTGGTATTTGATAACCATAATTATCAGCTAAAGCTTGATAAACTTCATTTAATTTAAGTCTGGGAAAAGGTTTTGTAGGAATAATAACTTCTTTATTAAATAAAGTTTTAATTTGTTCACCATATTGATTTTTAACTGCAGTAAAACCTGCAATTAAAAGATCTTCCTCAAATGACATTACATCTTCAAAGGAGTTTATATAACTAAATTCCAAATCAAAAGAAGTAAATTCAGTAGCATGGCGATTAGTATTAGAATTCTCTGCTCTAAAAGCAGGAGCTACTTCAAAAATCTTTTCTAACCCGCTAGCCATAGCCATTTGTTTATAAAATTGAGGACTTTGAGCTAAATAGGCTTTTTGATTAAAATATTTTAATTCAAATACTTCTGAACCACTTTCACTAGCGGTGCCAATTATTTTAGGAGTATTTATTTCAATAAAATTTTCTTGATATAAATAGCTACGCATTGCTTCAATCATACAACTTTGTATTTTAAAAATTAAAGTATTCTTTTCATTTCTTAAATCGATAAAACGATAATCTAATTTAGTATCTATTAATGCTGTATCATTATTTTTAAAATTAAAAGGTAACTCTTCTAAACTTTTACTAGTAACAATAATTTCAGAAGGCAATAATTCCATTCCTCTTAATTTCACTTTAGAATTAGCTAATAGTCTACCTACTACTTTAATCGTACTTTCATTAGTTAAATTAGATACAATTTCATTTAGTTTTTTGTTTTCTTCATTCTTTTCAATAGTTATTTGAACTTTTTCTGTAATATCTCTTAAAATAATAAATTGAACGTATTGTAAATCTCTAATATTATCTACAAATCCTTGTAAAGTTATTTCATGATTAAGGTGTGTTTCTAAGTCTTTTAAATAAATTCTTTTCATCATTATACTCCTATTCCATCTTTTAATTTAAGAACGAAATGTAAGGCTTGTTCATCTAATTTTTCTAATGTGGAATTGTTAATAACATAATCATATTGATAATTACCAACATTAGCATCTGATGAATTACTTTTAATTATTTCGATACTATCCCTTTTTAAGAATAAAGTCAAAGCTTTAAATTGTTTAACAACTCTATTTATTTCTTCCGGTTCTCTAATATGAATAAATAATATTTCATTATCTGATTGATAAAAATCCTTAATTGCTAATTCAGTATTTTTAAATGCCATATCATTATATTCTGTTGTTAGTTTTTTTAAATCAGATAAAAATTTACGATCTTTTTCAGTTTTTTTGCCATCCCAACCTATTTGTTTAGCTATTTCTTTTATTTTATCAATGGTAGAGAAATTAATTACTTTGGCATATTTATTAACTAACTCAATAAAAGTATCTTTGCCACTTTCTGCTGGACCATTAATAACAATAATTTCTTTTAACATATTAACCTCTTTACTTCATCTTATTATTCTCTATTATATCAATTATTATTTAGTAAGTCTATTTATTAATAGATAATATTTATTTAAATCTGATTTTTTTATATTATTTTAATATACTTTAATATCTTTTTAAAAGAAGTATTATTAGTACAAACTAAATCGAAATTTTCTTCATAAAAGGCTTTGTTTTCGGTTACTTTTGTTTCTAAGAAACCTATCTTTAAAGCTTCTTCTCTTTTTTCTACTGGTATCATTTTTATATCAGAGATTAAATCACCAAATAAAATAATATGTTCACGGTTTTGAAGTTTTACTTTTACTTCATTTGGTAATAAAACCTCGTCCTTGTTTAAAGAGTGAATAATATAATTTCTTATACCTATAGCTTTACCATTTTCAAATTGAAGAAAATTAGAAAGAATATAAATATTATCATAATTGCAAGAATTAACAATTAAGAATTCCTCAATTATATTACCAATACCGGCAGACATAATAATAATAGGGACTCCTTTTCGGTGCATTCTTCTAAAAAAGTTTTTAGCACCTTTTCTAAAAATAATAGATTTTGATTTTCCAACAATTTGTTTAATTATTGATTCTGACAATTCATATTTAATAAACAAATCAATATGTTTCATCCACCATTCATTCATCAATTTATTTTTAATGTGCAAATCGATATTTTCATCAGTTTCAATAGGTCGATAATAATCATACAAGGATTCACGTTTTTTATCATATTCTTCTGGTAATAATGAAGTATATGATAAAGCCTCCCAAGTGCTATGATTACTAACAGTAATAGTGCGATCAAAATCCATTGTAATATAAAAAGAACTAGGTTCCCATTTTTCAATTCTTTTTAAAGTTCCCTTTTTGATTATTATCATATTTACCTCTTTTTTAGTTTTACTATTACAATTATATCATAAATTAAAAAAAACCTAAATATCAGGCTTTTTCATTTTAATTTACAGGAATTTGTAATTCTTGATAAATATTTAATAAATTACTGGTTAAATTGTTTAATTGTTTGATCGCATCTACAGTTGTATTATATTTTATAGATATACTCCATAAAGTATCACCAGGTAGTACTGTATAAGTAAAATTATTAACATTACTGTTAGGTATAATTAGTTTTTGACCTATACTTAAAGTATTACTAACTAAATTATTTCTTTTCTTAAGTGAATCTACAGTTGTATTATATTTTATAGATATACCCCATAAAGTATCACCAGGTAGTACTGTGTATATTATTTCTTCATTAGTAGTGGGCGGTTTTACTCCAGGTATTATTAGTACTTGACCTATACTTAAAGTATTACTAACTAAATTATTTCTTTTTTTAAGGAGATCCACAGTTGTATCATATTTTCTTGATATACTCCATAGAGTATCTCCTGATATTACAGTATGATATATTTCTTCATTAGAAGTAGGTGGTTCTATTCCAGGTACTGTTAATATTTGCCCGATTTTTAATAAAGAACTTGTAAGATTATTTAAACTCATTAATTCTGCTACAGTTGTATTAAATTTTTCAGATATACTCCATAAAGAATCACCTGATTTTACTACATAAGTACCTAAGTTACAAACTGCTAATGGCGAATATAAATATATTAAAGCGCTCCAATTATCAGCATCTACAATACCATTAACCGGTAATTTGTTATTAGCTTCAAAAGCTCTAACGCTTGTTCTTGTTTCTTCATCGTATATTCCGTTTATTTCTCCCGTATAAAACATTAGATATTTTAACTGACTTTGTAATTCTTTAACAAAATCACCTTGATCTCCAAATCTCAAAGTTGGTCTTTCTAAAACAGGTGTTGTTTTTATTTGTCTTAAATTATCATAATTATCCATTCTAATCCCTCTTTATTATTATTATATTTATCATGATAAATTTGGTGATATTTTTATTAGATAAGAATATATTATTATTGAGGTGTATATATGGAACAAGGTTTTTTAATTGTTAGTGTCTTTGATGAGAATATCAGTCAACCTATCAATAATGCAGTTGTAAAAGTAAGTGGTGAAAATTATGAACAAAGTTTTTCTACTAATGAAAGTGGTAAAACTCAATCTATTGAACTACAAGCCCCTCTAAAAATTTATTCTCTAACTCCACAAAGTCAAGTTCGTCCTTATTCAGTATATGACATAGAAGTATCTAGTCCGGGGTTTACAACAACTATTATCAATGGCGTTAAAGTATTTCCAGAAGAGACGTCCTTGCAAAACGTATTTTTAACAGCTAATAGAAATCGTCAATCAGATAATGAAAATAAAGTAATAAATTTACCTCCACATACATTATGGGAAACTACTGTAGAAGCTTTAGATGAACAAGATGACAATAAAAAAACAGACGTTGAAAACAGAGTTCACCATGAAGTTTTTATTCCTGAATATGTAATTGTTCATGATGGTGTTCCTAGTAATAGTAATGCACGTCAATATTATGTTAACTTTATTGATTACATTAAGAATGTTGCATCAAATGAAGTATATAGTACTTGGCCTAGAGAATCATTAAAAGCTAATATTTATGCTATGATATCATTTACCTTAAATCGTATCTATACAGAATGGTATAAATCAAGAGGATATAATTTTACTGTTACATCTTCTCCTTCCTATGATCAAACTTATGTTAACAATGGTACAATTTTTAAATCAATAGCTGATATTGTTGATGAAATATTTAATTATTATATAAAAAACCCTAATCAAAACTTTCCTTTTTTAGCCCAATATAATGATGGTATTAAAGTTAATAATCCTGGTTGGCTGAGTCAATGGGGATCTAAATCTTTAGCCGATCAAGGTTATACTTCTTTAGAAATTCTAAGATATTATTATGATAATCAATTAAAATTAGTAGCAGCTGATGAAATAATCGGTTTACCAACATCTTTCCCCGGTTATAATTTAGTCCAAGGTTCATGTGGAGAACCAGTTCAAAAAATTCAAATAATGCTTAATACTATAAGTGGGAATTATCCTGCTATACCTAAAATTATTCCTACTGATGGAAGGTTTTTAGAAAATACTACTAAAAGTGTTAAAACTTTCCAACAGGTTTTTAATTTACCTGTTACTGGTATTGTAGATTTTGCTACATGGTATCAAATATCTTATATATTTATAGCTGTTAATAAAATGCTTCGGAACAATTAAAAAAGATATTTTAATTCAATATTAAATAAAATATCTTTTTTATTTTAGAAATAATCGAAATTAACATCATAAATTAATCTCTAACTTTTATATGTACATCTCTTAATTGTTGTTCAGTTACATTTGATGGAGCATTCATCATTAAATCTTGAGCATTACCATTCATAGGAAATAATACGACTTCTCTGATATTCGGTTCATCTTTTAAGAGCATAATCATTCGATCAATTCCTGGTGCCATACCTGCATGAGGAGGAGTACCATATTGAAATGCTGTATAAAGAGCTGAAAACTTTTCTTTTAAGGTTTCTTCATTATAACCACTAATTTCAAATGCTTTTCTCATGGTTTCTAAATCATGGTTTCTAACAGCCCCACTAGCTAATTCAATTCCATTACATACAAAATCATATTGATAAGCAAATATTTCATCGGGCTTTTTTGTTTTTAAACTTTCAAGCCCTCCTTGTGGCATTGAAAAAGGATTATGTGTAAATGTATACTTATCTGTTTCCTCATCTATTTCATACATTGGAAAATCATTAATTATACAAAATTCAAATTTATTATTATCAATCAAATTAAGTTTTGTACCTAATTCATCTCTAATTTTACCAGCATATTTACTAGCAACAAGTTCATTTCTATTAGCTATAAAAAATAACACTGAGTTTGTTTTTAATTCACACTTTTTAATTAAACTATTTCTTTCTTCTTCTGTTAAAAATTTATCAATTGGACCTTTAAAGTTATTATTAGCATCTAATGTTATATAACCGATTCCAGGCATTCCAATTGAATTTGCAAAGTCCACAATTTCATTAAACCAGGAATTAGACTTTTCTCCGATTTCATGTACTACAATTCCTCTTATAATAGAATTAATAAATGGTTTAAATGTTGTATTTTTAAATTCAGTTGTTAAATCTATTATAGACAAAGGATTTCTTAAATCAGGTTTGTCAGTTCCATATTTTAACATACTTTCGTTATATGGGATTCTTTTAAAAGGTTTGTCTGATACTTTCTTATTACTAAATTTAGTAAAAATATCATAAAAGATTTCTTCTCCGACTTCCAATACATCATCTTGAGTTGCAAACGCCATTTCTAAATCCAACTGATAAAACTCACCTGGTGTTCTATCACTTCTTCCATCCTCATCTCTAAAACAAGGTGCTATTTGAAAATATTTATCAAATCCAGATACCATTATTAATTGTTTAAATATTTGAGGGGCCTGGGGTAATGCATAAAATTTTCCTTTATGTCTTCTTGAAGGAACAATAAAATCTCTTGCTCCCTCTGGTGATGATGCTGTAAGTATTGGAGTTTGGAATTCTGTAAAGTCCATATCATGCATTTTTTCTCGAATATATCTAATTACTTCAGATCTAAATAATATAGTATCTTTTACATCTTTGTTTCTTAAATCTAAATACCTGTGTTTTAATCTAATGTCTTCTCCACTATTTTTAGAAGTAATTATCTCTAAAGGAAGTTCATTTTTAGCTTTACTTAATATAGTCAAATCAGTAACTAATAATTCAACCATACCTGTTGCTAATTTCAAATTTATAGTAGCATCATCTCTTTTTCTAATTAATCCTGAAACGCTGATAACACTTTCACGAGTAATATTGTTGAAAACACTATTTTCATTACTAACTATTTGTAATGTTCCATACATATCTCTTAAATCAAGGAAAAGTACTCCTCCGTGATCTCTAATATTTTCAACCCATCCGGAGACTTTCAATGTTTTTCCAATATGTTGTTCATTGATTTTTCCACAATAAATATCACGATATTTATTTTGTTTCATATTCTTGCCTCCTTTTTTCTAATTCTTCAGTTATTAATTTTAAAGATGTTTCTGGATTGGCTTGGCGATTTGTTTTAGCCATAACTTTTCCTACTAAAAAATTAATAACAAAATTTTTACCTTCAAAAAATTGCATTAAAGCATCGTTGTTTTCATTAATAACTTCATTAACTACTTCTTTTAATTGACCAATATCATCTATTTGTTGTAGATTTTGTTCTTTTATAATAGTTAAAGGATCAATTTTTTCTGACATTGATTGATGAAGTATTTTTTTAGCATGATTTTGCGAAAGTTTCTTTTCATTAACTAATTTTACAATATCACTTAGCATTTTAGAGGTAATAAAGAAGTCTTTTAATTCCATATTTAGTTTATTTAATGAACCTAAAACTACTGTTGTTACCCAATTAGCTGCTAATTTAGGATCAACTCCATATTCAATTACTTCATTATAATAATCAGATATTTCTCTATGACGAGAAAGAACTTTTGCATCGTATTCTGATAATTCATATTCAGTAATATATTTTTCTATACGTTCATTTTGAAGCATAGGAATTTCTTTTTTTATTTGATTAATATATTCTTTAGTAATATGAATTGGTGGTAAGTTCGGATCAATAAAATATTTATAATCAACCGCATCAACTTTTTCTCTCATAGAATAAGTTTTATCATCTTCTTCGCTATATCTTCTTGTTTCTTGTTTAATTTCTCCACCAGTTTCTAATATTTTGGTTTGTCTTTTTATTTCATATTCAATTGAACTTCTTACAGCACTAAACTTATTTATATTCTTCATCTCGATTTTAGTACCAAGTTCTAAATCTGTTTCTTTCATTAAAGATATATTTACATCACAACGCATTTGACCTTTTTTGCTGTCAGCATCAGATACTCCACAATAAATAATCAAATTTCTAAGCGTTTCTAAAAATGCTACTGCTTCATCCGCACTATAAATACATGGTTCAGTTACTATTTCAATTAAAGGGATTCCACTTCGATTATAATTAATTAATGAGAAATTAGGGAAATGCTCCATAGATGCCGTATCTTCTTCTAAATGAATTTGATGAATATCTATTTTTTTAATTTCTTCATTGACGTAAACATTTAAATGTCCGTTTATTCCCATCGGTTTAGTTAATTGAGTAATTTGATAACCTTTAGCTAAATCTGGATAAAAATAATTTTTACGATCAAATAACAATTCATTTGGAGTTATACAATCTAAAGCTAGAGCTGTTTTTAAAGCTTTATGAACCGCTTCCTTATTAACAACTGGTAAAGTTCCAGGTAACGCTAAATCTCCGGGTAAAACATTTTCATTAGCCACGGTCGAAAAAGAGTTTTTAGCAGCAGAAAAGTTTTTAGATTTTGTTTTTAATTCACAATGAACTTCTAAACCAATAACAACTTTATACATTTAGATCACTTCCTTTAGCAAAATATTCTTCTATTTTATAAGCCATATTTAATACTTCAGAATCTTTTAAAATAGGTCCCATAATATTAATTGCTAATGATTTTGAATTTATAGGAATCGTAATACTAGGATAACCTCCAAAGTTTGCTATAGCAAGATAATTATTTTGATCTGTTACAGGTATAATAAAACCATCATAATATTCAAATAAACTATTTATTTTATCTACAATTAATCTTCTAATTCTTTGGGCATTTAAAAATGTTTTTTCTTGATTTTCTTCTTGTAAAACATAACTTCCTAAAACTAAAGTTTTTTTAGTTTCTTCAGAAAAACCTTTTGTTCTAGCATTAAATATTATTTCTTCAATATTTTTACCCTTACCTCTTGTTCCAAATAAAATACCCGTTAAATTAGCATTATTACTTGTAGCCTCAGCTGAAGATATTATTTTATAAGTAAAAGAAACCGCCTTTAATAATTTTGAAAAAAAGGAAACTTCTTCAATAACAAATCCTAACTCTTGACATTGGTTTATGATGTTTTTAAAGTCTTCCGTATAAAGTTCCTTAAAATAAAATAATCTTTTACTTCTTATATCGTCATTTAAACTTTTAGTATAATCTATACCATCATCTTTAAGTGAAGTCATATCATATTTATCATTTCCCTTTAAGAAATTCATAATAATCGCACTATCTTTTACTGATCTAGTAAACCAAGATATAGTATCCAAACTAGAAGCTACTGGAAATAAACCATATCTTGAAACTTTTCCATAAGTAGGTTTAAAACCAACTACCCCTTTAGATGCTGCAGTTGTTCTAAAAAAACCTCCTGTATCACTTCCAATTGCAAAAGGAACGATTCCTTCAGCAACTGCAGTAGCGCTACCTAATGATCCATTAGAACCTATTCCTAATTCATCAATAGAAGTTTTACCTAATAATACCGCACCCGCTTCTTTTAATTTTCGATAAACCGTAGCATCATAAACAGGTATATAATCTTTTAACATTTCAGAAGATGCAGTTGTTAATATTTCTTTTGTAGAAATATTATCATCTAATATATACGGAATACCAGTTAATAAAGTTTTATTATCTTCCATATTAAATTCTTCTACTATAGTTTTAAAGATATTAAATTCTTCAGCATTTTTTTTAGCATTTAAAAATAACTCTTTGGCTTGTTCTTCATTTTCTAATTTTTGTTTTAAATCCGAAATATTTAATTTTTCATATTCCATTTAACTCACCACCTTTGGTACTTTTACTTGATCTAAATAAGAATTTTCAACATTTCTTAAGATATCACTAATATCAAGTGATTCTTCCACTTCATCATTTCGTAATTCTGTTTCATAAGTTATAAACGGAAACCTCATAGGCTCAACATCTTTTATAGCTTCTATTTGTTCAATAAAAGCAGCTTGTTCTAAAACTAATTCGATTTCTTTTTGTAAAAAATCATATTCTTCTTCTTTTAAATCAAACATTAATTTGTTAGCATAATCCTTCAACTTTTCTTTTTCTATCATCTTATTTCCTCCTTAAATAATAAAAAAACGAGCAGCAAGTCCTAAAAGGACGAGATTACTCGTGGTACCACCTTATTTTGTAATTATAAATATAATTACCTCAAATATTTAACGCATATATACGATATACCCTACTGTTATTTCAGATATATAACTCCATAGTGTTTTTCATATTAGCTTTAATATTGATTTGCACCAAACATCAACTCTCTTTAATTTAGTTCTAATATTACTTCTATTTCTTAGTATTTTAAAATATGTTTTTCATTTCTTATTGCTATTATACACAATTTTTAAACTTTTAACAATCTTTTTATCAATCTTTATTTTTTTTAGTGCCAACTTTATTATTAATCATAGAAACTTTAAATTTTACAGTATATAAATAATACAAAAAGTGGAGCCTTTCGGCTCCTTCAGGGGGTCGAAATGTTACTGAAAAGTTGTAATAAATTGCAATAAAACTGCACTAAATTGCTAAAAAGTTGCAATAATTGGCTAATTTTTGCCTAAAAAGTAAATTTTGAAGAGAGCATAACCTCTAATTTGTATATAGATTGTAGTTCAAAATACCCTTTTTAAAGCCTGTAATAACTGCAAACCCAGTGTTTATAAAGGTTTAGTTTGTATCTATACTCTCTTCAGGAGAAAAGGTAAACATAAAAAAGAACATATTTCTATGTTCCTATCTATTCCCTTTTGCTCTATTGTGAGTTTGACATAACATTTCACAATTTGTAATGTCTGTTGCTCCTCCTTTACTCCAAGCTGTTACATGATCTGCATCCATTTCTCTTAATTCCCATATTTTATCCTTATTTGAATTATTGCCAACTGCACATAAAGGACAATTTGAAATACCTTTTTGTTGAGCTATTATTGTTTGATTATTATAAACTTGTCTTTTAGTTGGTTCATCGAATACTCTGACATTTAATAATTTGGTATCTTCACATTCACCCAAAACATATTCAAAAATACCTTTTTTATTTTGAACATACATATCATTATATAATTTCATTACTTCTTCATGAATAGATTGAGGATTATACGATTTTGAATGATATGTTTCATATAAGTCACCCCATTCTAAACCTTTCATTTGTGGAAGCACATCAATAAACACTATTGAAACCCAATCAATAAGAGAATTAAAATATGTTTTTAATTCATTAATGTTATCATCTCTCCTATGTCTACTCATGTATCCTGAAATATTATTCTTGCTGACCCATTTAAGAGCTGTTTCCAAATAATCCTGTCTATTAACATCACCATTAATATAAGCACTCCATTTAGCAGTATTAGCATTTTGGCTATTACTAAATTCTTCTTTAGCTTTTGTTACAAACGGACCTGAGTGTATCGCGTTTAATAATTCTTGATGATTTAATGGTACACCTACAATATTTATTGTTTCAAACCATTCTTTTATTTCACTTTCTTCTCCTTCACAAATATAAATTGTTAATGGTGATTCAAGAATTCTCTTTTGCTTATCTTCTGATAATCCATCAAAATATTGTTCCATTCCATTTTCATCTACAATGGGAAATTTATTTGTAATAAAACGTCCAAAACTAGTAATACGTTGTTGCCCATCTAATACTTCATATTTATCTTCAGCAACCTTTACAAAATAAATCAAACCTAGCGGATATCCTTTTAGTAAGGATTCTACTACTGCAACATCCTTTTTACCATCGGCATATATATAATTTCTTTGATATTCAGGTTGGATTGTTAATTTACCATTCCATCCAAATAAACCTTTTCCTTCATAAGTGTTATAAACAAAACCCTCATTTATATCTTGTACAGTTAAATCTGTTTTAAGCAACGTTTTCATCATTTTCCTCCTTAAATTCAATTAGAATTCTGGCATATGGAGCAAACAAAGGATAATCTACATTATCAGCTGTATAATAAACCTTTGAATCTTCAGTAGTTCTATATACCAATACTCTATTTATAGCATTTCCGTTTGAAGTCTTACCATTCTTATGCATAACCGGATTTTCATAAATTTTACTTGGTCCAAATAATTCAGCACCATTTCCTAATCCTACAATTCTAAACTGATCAGGATTATATTTATCTAAAAAAGTAACAGGCACTCCCATAATTCCTTTATAATCTGAAGGAATAGAATCTGTAAATGAAACATCTATTGCATTGTAATTGTCATATTCTGGATATCCATTTTCTTTTATATCTTTATGTTTACTATATTTTAAGTTATCTTTATAAGTCATTAATTGCAAGGGTTGATGTCTTTTACCATGTTCTAAATTTGTTAACCACAAACAACTATTTGTTGCAACAATTCTATTTCCTTCTTTATCTATTTTAGCCTCACTACCATATAATTCATATCCTTTTGGAACAATGAACCCTGATATCCATCTACCCATTCCATTACCTAGCCATACAGTATTATCCTTTATTAATGGAAAAACCTCTTTATATGTTATACAATTTATACTTCCAATTATTAGGAATTGTTTCTTTGCTTCCATAATCCATGCTAAAAATTCTCTAAACAGGCTAAATGGAGGATTAGTTATTATAATATCTGCTTCATTTCTAAGTTTTTTTACTTCATCCGATCTGAAGTCTCCATCACCTTTCAAATAGTCCCACTTTAAATCATTAATATCTATTCTTCCAGATTTATTTGTATCACTATCCAAAGTAAAAATTTTGCCATGTGTTTTTGTCTTAGACTTATCAAATTTTGGAGATTCTGATTCGAATAATGTTAATTGGTAAGGTTCTTCTATATGTTTTCTTTCATGGGCATAACTTGTACTTATTAATTTTTTTATACCAAACCTTTCAAAATTTTGAGCAAAAAATTTAGTAAAATTGCTCCATTCAGGGTCGTCACAAGGTAAAAGTATTGTTTTATCCTTGAATACATCCTTGTCATAGTCTAAGTATGATATTATTTCTTCTTCGATGTGTGAATATTGAGTATAAAACTCATCATTCTTCTCCTTTCTTGCTCTAGTTAAATAATCGTGCTTCGATTTTTTGTTTGCCATTTGCCGTCCGATTTACGGCAACAAGTCAAAACGGACTTTTTAATTAATGGCATAATGTTTTTTCTTGCCTACTCCGTTAGCCTTGCTGCCAACTTGTTTATAGCTGTACAA
>LSQX01142070.1_pt1 | contig 20723 bp, 19 predicted proteins | sample 654561 | NCBI WGS metagenome assembly LSQX01 (sample SAMN04489861, study PRJNA283612) | anaerobic digester metagenome | isolation source: 4 biogas reactors fed with cattle manure at either 37C or 55C with and... | place: Denmark: Kongens Lyngby | collected 2014 | reverse complement strand
GCTTCCTGCAGCCCGGCCAGAGTTTCATAGGTGTTGCCAAGCGGTCCTTTATAGCCTATTCGTTCCAAATAACCATCAACTGTACAGTCTTTTATATCCATTTTTGCTTCCTCCGTAATGTTTTCAATTTTGCTCAGAAACATTTTAATCACATTATACATGATAGAATATGCTTTTTCCACTTTAAGCTCAGAATCTTCACAAAACTAATAATTATTCATGTTCACAAAACATAGGCATACTGATATACTAAAGGATAATAATTCAGGATTTGACCTGCGCTGAAGTGTTTTTATTTATATTTGGAGGAGTAATGATTAAATTCAGGCTGACAAAACGAGTCGGTGTACTGGGCATGGCCGCCAATATATTCCTGCTTGTTATAAAGCTTGCGGCAGGTTATTTGAGCCGGAGCCAGGCCATGATTGCGGACGGCTTCAATTCTGCCGGCGATGTGTTTGCTTCTGTCATGACATTAATCGGCAACCGCATTGCCAGTAAACCAGTGGACAAGGATCATCCCTACGGTCATGGAAAAGCGGAGCACATATTTTCCTTAATTATAAGTCTTTCCCTGATGGTGGTAGGCGTCCAGGTTCTTAAATCATCGGTGTATTCCATAGTTAATCGTGAGAAATTCGCCTTTTCCCTGTGGCTGGTGACCGTTGCCCTGGCTACCATTATAATAAAATTAACCCTGTATATTTATACAAGAACTGTCGGAAAGAGAACCAGCAGTCTGCTCATAACGGCCAATGCTGCAGACCATAGAAACGATGTCCTGCTTACAACCGGAACCCTGCTGGGAATTCTCTTTGGTTTATTTGGCATTTACTGGGCAGACGGTGTTGTAGGACTTGGAATATCGGCCTGGATAATAATTACCGGAGTACGGATATTTTTTTCCGCCTACCGGGTGCTGATGGATACGAATATTGACCAGCCGTCTCTGGACAAAATCCGGGTTCTGGTAGAGGCCATTCCCGGGGTTGATCATGTGGATGATATTACATCCAAGCCCATTGGAGAGAATTATATCATCATTATAAAAGTTTCAGTGGACAGATCCCTGTCCGTTGAGGAAGGTCACGATATTGCCGCCCAGGTAAAGTATAAGCTCAAAGACTCCTGTAAGAATAATAGACTGTCTGATGTAGTTGTCCATGTAAATCCCGTATAAATATCCCTGGCCGATATTATTAACCAAGCCTCTTTGAGGACCGTCAGGAAAGCTTGTAATTGCCGCATTTAATGAAATAGTATATACTGTAAACCAGAGAAAGGAAGCAGGAGCAGGAAAAGGGAGGAAGAAACAGATGGATCCTAGAATTAGAACACTGGCAAATAAACTGATTAATTATTCCTGTGAACTTAAAGAAGGAGAAAAAGTATTAATTGAAAGCATAGGCCTGGAACCCCCTCTGATCAAGGAACTGATACGGGAAGCCTATAATGCGGGGGCAATTCCCTTTGTCTCCATTAAGGACAATGAGATCAACCGGGTGCTTTTCAGCAAGTGCACTCCTGAACAAATGAAGATGATGGCCGGATATGAGGCGGCGCGTATGTCCGACATGGATGCTTACATCGGTGTCCGTTCCGGACGAAACGCCTTTGAACTGTCCGATGTCCCGGCGGACAAAATGGATATTTATATGAAGCATTTCTGGCATGAAGTTCACGGGAAGATAAGGGTTCCCAAAACAAAATGGGTGGTTTTAAGGTATCCTTCAGACTCCATGGCCCAGCTGGCCCAGATGAGCACGGAAGCTTTTGAGGATTTTTATTTTGATGTCTGCAATCTTGACTACTCAAAAATCTCCAGAGCCATGGATCCTTTGGTTGAGCTGATGGACAAGACGGATAAGGTTCGCATTGCCGGAAAAGGCACTGACCTTACATTTTCCATTAGGGGGCTGCCCAGCATCAAGTGCGATGGTAAGCTTAACATTCCTGACGGGGAAATCTACACAGCGCCCGTAAAAGACTCGGTAAACGGAGTTTTAACCTACAATACCCCCTCTGAATACAACGGTTTTACTTTCCGGGATATCCGGCTGATCTTCAGGGACGGGAAAATCGTGGATGCAAAGGCAAATGACAGTGAACGGCTCAACAAAATACTTGATACTGACGAAGGTGCCAGGTACATAGGCGAATTTGCCATAGGCGTCAACCCCTATATCACCAAGCCCATGAATGATACCCTCTTTGATGAGAAAATAGCAGGTTCTTTTCACTTTACTCCGGGCAGCTGTTATGACGAATGTGATAATGGGAATAAGTCTGCTGTTCATTGGGATCTCATCTGTATCCAAACACCTGAATACGGCGGCGGGGAAATCTATTTCGATGATGTGCTGATCAGGAAGGACGGCCGCTTTGTCCTGCCCTCCCTGGAAGCCCTTAATCCCGAAAACCTGAAATAGAAGCCAAATTAAAGTGGAAGGGTGAAAATGGAAAGAACCGGGACAAAAAATATAAAGATATGGAGAAATTATGGATAAACAAAATTATGCAATATTTATAGACCTGGAAAACACCGGCGGAAAATCTGCCACTTTGAACCAGGTCATAGAAAAGGTAAAAATAAGGGGAGATATCCTGATTGGGAAAGTCTACGGCTATCAGGAGGCTTTTTCCAATCTGAAGGAAGTGCTCTTATCCAATACCTTCAGTGTTGTGCCCTCTATCAAATACGGCGCAAACCAAAAAAACAATCTGGACATACAGCTTGTTATTGATGCTCTTGATGTGGCCTATACCAACGACCTGATCGACTGCTTCTGCATCGTATCCGGTGACAGCGATTATACGCCTCTGGTTGGCAAGCTTAAATCCATGGGAAAATATGTGCTGGGCATTTCCCGGTCGGAGGTAGCTTCCAATATTTTCATTAAAGCATGCAATGAATTTATTTTCCTGGAATCGGTAACCACCAATTCCGGCAGTCAGGAAGGCGAGGATGTCTCAAATGACATGGAAGACCTGCTTAAGATACTGGAGAAAATAATTAATGACCAGTCCGATGCAGAAGGAACCCTTTTTGTCAGTGAACTTAAGAAAACCCTGCTCAGGCTGCGTCCCGACTTCAGTGAAAAAAGCTATGGCTTTAACTCCTTCGGTAAGCTGCTGAATACCTTGGAATCCAGGTACAATACCATTCAGGTGTTTGGAGATACCAATTCATTAAAGGTAAAAATGAAAGGGGAAAGCAAGGCTGTATCAAGGGAAATCACGAAATATAATTGGATAAGCATTGTGCAGAATCACTTGAACAAACTGAAGAGCAACGGATTTAACAGGGTAAATCCCAGCATTATTAAATCCGAACTGCAGAAGGAGTTTCCTGCCTTTGACGAACGTCAGATAGGCTATAAGAAATTCAGCGATATGATGAAGCGTCTGGAGCGGGAAAACATTATTTCCATTGAATTCAATGAAGCTAAAACCATGCTGATAAAAATTTTGTGATTCAAAGCCGGCTTCGGTATAATTTATACCGGGGCCTTTGTTTTATGATTTCATTAAATTCAATATTTCAAATTACTTTAAGAAAGGAAAGGTGGCAGTCGGTATGATAAAGGTAGGGAAAACTGTCTTTGAGATGCCTCCGGCAGAGGGCAATCCGAGGAACAGCGAAGGAGCTTTTATTGAACTGAGTGACGGCAGACTAATGTTTGTGTACAGCCATTATATCGGGGACAGCTATGCTGACGATGCAGCTGCAGCCATTGCCAAATGTTATTCCTCGGACCGGGGAGAAACCTGGTCGCAGCGGCAGATTATTGTCATGCCCGATGAGCACAAGGTCAGGAATATAATGAGCGTATCGCTTTTAAGGATGAAGAACGGGGATATCGGGCTCTTTTATTTAATCCGTTACGGCTGGCATGACATGCGCCTTCACTTAAGAAGATCATCCGATGAAGGGGAAACCTGGGGTGAGCCCATATGCTGCATAAATGCACCTGGATATTTCGTTACCAATAACGACCGTGTAGTAAGGCTGTCTTCAGGCCGCCTTATAATACCAGCCGCCAGGCATAACAAGCTGAGAGACTCGGAAGCAGGAAGCAGACAATGGGACAGCAAGGCTGTTTCGTACTTCTATTATTCAGACGATGACGGATACACATGGAATGAAGCCAGGAATTTTACTGCACTTAACAGTTTCCATACTGCCAGCGGTTTGCAGGAACCCGGCGTAGTAGAGCTGAAAAACGGGGTATTGTGGGCCTGGGCAAGAACTGATCTGGGCACCCAGTATGAAATGTTTTCCATAGACAGCGGAGAGTCATGGACATCGCCGGAACCCTCCGTATTCACATCGCCTTGTTCGCCGCTTTCGATGAAGAGAATTCCGAAGAATGGTTATCTCTTTGCTGTCTGGAATCCCATTCCCAACTATCAGACCCGAGCCATTGTCAGGGGCAGCGGGGGCAGAACCCCCTTGGTGGCAGCCGTAAGCAAGGATGAAGGCAAAACATGGGACAATTTTGTAATTGTTGAGGACGACCCGGATGCCGGCTACTGCTATACTGCCATATATTTTATTGATGATGCGGTGCTTCTGGCTTATTGTGCCGGCAGCGCGGATGACGGAACATGTCTTGCCAGGCTGCGAATTAAGAAGATCCTGTTATCCGAGCTTAAGTTATAAGAAAATAAAGTTGCAGGAAAATTTGGTTAAAAAGGGGGGTGGACCTTTAATGAAACCGATAAATTACGGTCTGTCTTTTATCTCCGGCAGATGGCCTGAAAACAGGGTGCGCTTCTGGGTTGAGTCCCGCATGAGGTATATAGATGAAGTAAACAAGATCACAGAGGATTATTACCAATGCGGGGCCTGCAAGAGTGAAGATACTTTTGCTGAAAAGGATTTGTTTTACAAGGATAATTATGATTTCACGCCTGTATTTGGTCCTGAGTACGGGATTATCTTCAGGCGCAAGGCATATCTTAACGACAACTATAAATCCTGCCTTAAGGCTGCCGATATGTGGCAGGGACAGGATTATAAACTTAAAGAAGCAGATCATGCAAAACTGCTTGAGAGCAATGCAGATATAAGAAGGGCCACTCATGAGGCCATACCGCTTGTCGCACAGACGGAAATAGCCAATGAAGAACTGGGCATAAGGGCAATCATTGAATATCCGATAAAAACTATGAATATCAATGACGACAGGGATATCTATCAGGTGGATACAGGGCCTGTCCTTCTGCCTGATCTGTCAAAGAGGCATGAACGCATAGTTGACGGCATTTCGCTGGCATACATCGCTTTCAATGTAAGCACCGTTGCTGATTTTGTAATTGAAGCACCTACGCCCGTCATGGAAAATGGAAAAGAAATATGCAAGGTTTACCATTACTCAAGGATAATTAGCTTAAAGTCAAAGAATACCGTCTATGAGGCTTATTAAACCCGCTTAACGCTGTATGTAATGAGCCGGCTTATGCTCCTTATAATATAACGGCCGGCTCTGTTTAAACAAAGGGGAGGATATTTACGTGTTAAAAGAAGGTTTTTATACCGCACTGGGAACCCCGGTGGATGAAGAAGGGAATATTATTAAAAAAAGTTTAATCCGGCATATTGAGGAACAAATAGAAGCCGGTGCATCAGGCCTGCTTTTGCTGGGCAGCATGGGCATGGAGCCCTATGTAAAGGAATCGGAGTACGGGAAGATCGTAAGAATTGCGGTTGATGCCGTGAAAGGCAGATGCCCCTTATTCGTCGGGGCAATGGACAATTCTGTCTGGAGGGTGAAGGAGAAGCTTTCCGCCATCGGCAAAGCCGATATTGACGGGATCGTTCTTACAACCCCCTATTATTATGCATCGCCTGCAAAGGATATTACAGCGTATTTCAAGGCTGCTGCAGATGTTTCTTCTTATCCTGTGTATTTATACGATCTGGCGGTGGTTACAAAGGTAAAAATCACTATGGAGATTATAAATGACCTTATTGATGACAAGAGGTTTGCCGGCATTAAGTCAGGGGACTTTCTGCTAAATAAGCAGCTGCTGAAGGCACCGGGAATAAGGAAGGATTTTTCTGTCCTGTTCAGCACCCTGGATCTCTTTGATGCAGCATACAATTACGGCATTACAAAAAATCTGGATGGAATGTTCAGCTGCACGCCCAAGAACGCCTCTAAGTGTTATTTGCATTTTGCCAAAGGGGAAATAGAAGAGGGGGCAAAGTACCTAAGCAATATTATTTCACTAAGGGATGTTTTTGTACTTTACGGCGTATTTCCTTCCTTCACGGCAGCCATGAATTTACTGGGATATGAAGGATGCTTCAGCCCGGACTATATGGGGAAGGTCGGGGAAGAAGCCAGGGAACATATTTCTGCCAAATTAAAGGAAATCGGAGAGCTGTAATTAATAGTTAACCTGATTCAGTTTAATAAGCTTATATTTGATCTTTGTAAACAGGGGGTTTATTATGTATGGCTAAGGAAGTTATGGAAAGACGGGCTTCCGACAACAAATACCTGCATAAGGACTTTCATAATTTAATGAATCTGGGAATTGAGTATATCAGGGAAAAATACGGAGAGGATTCCGTAAGGGAGTATCTGGCCCGGTTCGCTAAAGCTTATTACGCGCCGCTTAAATCCGCTTTACTTAAAAAGGGCCTTATTGCGGTTAAGGAACATTATGAAAAAATCTATGAAACTGAGGAAGCTCTGGATTTTGTATCCATGTCGCTGTCAGAAGATGAACTGATAATTAATGTTGAAAAGTGCCCTGCAGTTACTCATATGAGAAAATCAGGCGTAACTCCCTCGCCCCTTTATTATGAACTAATAAAAACGGTTAACGAGGTCATCTGCGAGGAAACGCCATTTGGTTTTGAACTGTTATCCTATGATCAGGAAACAGGGGCATCAAGAGAAAGATTTTTCAGGAAAGATAAATAAGCTTCATAGAGAAGGAGAGGAGCAAGATGATTTCCTGTACGGAATTTATACCTGCTTACAGTGAATTATTTAAATATATTGAAGAAATTGACGGAGAAGAAGGTGTTCTTAAGTATTGGGAGCATATTTCCGATGAGGGATTAAACCAGTTAAGAGATCTGGTTAAAAAGCACGGAATACGAGGCTGCTTCCTTTACTGGTCCCACACTTTAAATGAAGAGGCCGCCGATTTCACAATGACCCTGGATGAAGAAAAGGGCGAATTTGAAATTAAAATGCACTACTGCCCTTCCAAAGGCAGGCTGCTTGAGATTGACCATATAGAACCCTATCATAATTACTGCGGCCACTGCGATGTGCTGTACAGGAGGGTTCTTGAAGGCCTGGGCTATAAATATTATTATGACATGTCAGAATGCAGCAAGGCCCGCTGCAGCCTGAAGGTAGTCAAAAAATGATAGCTGTGTGCAAAAACTAACTATATTAAATTTATCTGGTTCATGCTAAGCTGACACAAGAAACTAAAATTGGAGGCTTGCTAATGAGTACAACAGTAGTGCAACAATACTTCAATAAGATCGTAAAGCACCTGGAGACCCTGAAAAATGAAGAGTATGAAAACATCCTGAAAGCTGCCGAGATGATAAAGGAACAGATCAAGCAGGATAAAATTGTCTATGCCTATGGTCCCGGCGGTCATTCCAATCTGGCTTCACAGGAGATATTTTTCAGGGCAGGCGGGCTTATGCATATAAGCGCTATTCTGGATGAGGGCACATTGCTGAGCAATGGAGCTTTGCGATCCATGGCCATAGAAAGAACCCCTGGTTACGGGAAAATAGTGATAGAAGACTACAACCTTCAGAAAGATGATCTGCTTATCCTTATAAACGCATATGGAATTAATGCTGCCTTAATCGATGCGGCACTGGAGGCGAAACGCAGGGGAGTAAAAATAATCGCAGTTACTTCAGTTGAACACGCCGTCAATACGCCGCCGGATCATCCTGCAAGGCATCCGTCTAAGAAAAACTTATATGAACTGGCCGATCTGGTTGTAGACAGCAAAGTGCAGGTAGGCGATGCCGTAGTTGAGATAGACGGTCTGGACCAGAAGGTGGCTGCCATGTCTACCTTTGCCAATGCCTTTCTCTTAAATTCAATTGCAGCAGAGACTGTAAATGCCCTGGTTAAGGAAGGCATTGTTCCCCCCATCTGGATGAGCGGTAACCAGACCGGCGGAGACGAAGCCAATGAAAAGCAGTACGTCAGATTCATCGGACGGATTAAGAAACTATAATTGTACACCCCTGTATTTGACTAAATATGATCTATATTGGGAATATGGATGGGCACAGGCAGAAGTTTTTCAAATAAACCCAGACTGTTATTGTATGCACAGGGCCCGCCAAAAAGAGTTGCTGCCAGCACAGGCCCTTCAAGCTCAATATACTTCTCGGTTTCCCTGCCTGGAACAGTTAAGAACTTAGATCCATCCCATACTAAGGTTGCCATCTGCCTGTTTTCTTTCCAGGTGCAGCCTATGGCAATTTCAAATGGAGGCAGATCCTTTGCCTTCTGTGCAAAATAAGGGGAGAGGGCTTCACAAAGCTTAGGCCAATTGATAATTCTGAACATGCCCTGAGGACCTATTGTCCAGGAAGATGATGCAGCAGCCAGGCGCGCATGGGCAGGAGATGCAACTGCTTCCATTTCAAGTGAAGCCTTTTGTCCATTGGTCCACTCCATGGCTCCGAGGATAAGCTCTGCCTCTTTTCCTTCCGGTGAAACAATTTCCTGTATTATAAGGTCGCCCCTTGTTTCATTTATTGAGATGAGGTAAGATTCCCCGCCTGTAAACACCCGAACCTGAGGCCGGGCAAGAAGCAGTTCTATGGAACCCCGCATTACCCGGTAGTCTAATGTTTCATGCAGTTTTTTGAGTTTTTCAGCCAAGGCAGGATCTTGTTTGTCGGCTTCTTCCACTTCCATGGGCCTTATGCCTGCCCGTTCCAGAGATCTCCTGGTAAACTCCAGTCTGTACTTATGTCCGCAGGTTTCATAACCCAGATGATTATACCGCTGCCTGTCGCCCCAGAGTACTGACAGGGGAATCTGTTTTTCAGCCATAATCTCAATTGAGCGTTCCATAAGCCTGCCCATATATCCTTGTCCACGGCTTCCCGGGTCCACTCCCACTGAACCGATGCCGCCCACAGTAACGACTGAAGGGCCGATCTTTATATCCAATGGGTAAGTGGTTACATTGCCGATGATTCCGCTCTGTTTCCTGATGATTAGAGACCAGTTTTTTGCTTTAGCCCTGCGATTGGGAAAGTTTCGTGCGTAGAAGCCGCGGCTGTGGCCGAAAGCCCGTTCCAGAAACGCCTCAAGCTCCTGATATTCATCTCTTTTTGCCAATCTCATCTCTTCATGCACTGCAAAGACCCCCTTTAAATTAACAGCTATATTATATCACGGCAGAGCTGTAAGGCATCAATATAATCGATAATCGCTGTCTTAAAAGAAGGACTTCTGACATAAAAACAGAATTTTTACTTGTTTACAATTATCATATAAAAGAAATTTATTCAGACATAAGGACTATTTGTTTTACATCTTCAGGCGTATGGCGTAAGGATCAGCTTAAGGCATGTCCCGGAACAGAAGGGAAGGGGGAAAATATAATGAAAGCTTTTGTTAATGGAAAAATTGTCACCTCGGACAAAGTCATTGATAATGGGGTTTTGATCACGCAAAAGGACAGGATTTTAACGGTTATTGACTGTAAACATGAGAGGGCAGAGATTCCGGAACAGGCAGAAATAGTTGATGCGGAAGGTTTTTATATAGCCCCTGGTTTTGTGGATATACACTGCCACGGCGGCGGAGAAAAATACTTCTTTCAGGACCCTGAAAGGGCCAGACTGCACCACCTGAGAGGCGGCACCACCTCGGTATGCGCCACTTTGGGATATACCTATTCCCATGAGGAGACACTGGAATATGCGAAAATCATAATTGAGGCTTGTAAGAAAAAAGGAACCAATCTGGCAGGCATACATTTTGAAGGCCCCTATATCAACCCTAAGTTTGGCTCCAATTCCCACCTTACACGGCCAATTAACTCATCAGAGTATGAGGAGCTGTATGAACTGGCCAAAGGGTATATCCGGCAGTGGATGATATCTCCGGAGCTGGAGGGTGCTTCCGAATATGCCGACTTTATCCTGTCAAAGGGGATTGCCCTGGCCCTTGGCCATACAGGCGCTTCGCCGGATACAATCTATGAGTTTGTAGATAAGGGCGCTTCCATCATCACCCACCTCTATGATGCCATGGGCTGTCATCTTGGAAATGAGTCTGTAAAAATAACAGGAATAATTCAGGATACCGTAAGCGATGCAGTGCTTGCCGTGGGCGACAGGGTATATTGTGAAATCATTGCAGATTCCCTGGCCATCCATGTTAAGCCGGCTAATTTAAAACTGGTTTACCGCTGCATCGGGCCGGAAAGAACCATTCTTATAACCGATTCAACCATTGCCCGCCTTGATCAGTCCGGTTTTGGGAAAGATGATATAAGAAGCGCGCCGGACCTTAATTTTAACTTAAGCGGAGGGCTGTCCGGAAGCAAACTGACAATGGAAATGGCAGCGCGGAACTTTGTTAAGTATACAGGCGCAACCATTCCCGAAATAGTGAAAATGGCATCGGAAAATCCGGCAAAAGCTGTCGGTATATATGATGAGGCAGGCTCCCTGGAGCCCGGCAAGCTTGCTAACATAATTTTATTCGATGATGAACTTAAAATACATAAAGTATACTTAAGAGGAAACCTGGAGGTTGAAAAATAATTATGAACATACTTGTAACTTTATCTGAAAGCGTAAAGAAGACATTTCTCACTGAAGAAATAACCCGCAGGATTGAAAGCATGGGCAGTATAACCTGGAACAGCAGCATCCTGACAGAGGACGACTTAAGGGAAAACATTAAAGGCATTGATATCTGCATCACAGGCTGGGGGACTCCCAGGTTTTCTGAAAAGGTGCTTGAAAATGCTGATTCCTTAAAGCTGGTTGCACATACAGCCGGAACTGTTGGACACATGGTTTCGGATGAATTCTTTGCCCGGGGGATCAGAGTAGTCAGCGCCAACAAGGTTTTTGCGGAATCCGTTGCAGAAAGCGTTATAGGATATCTGTTAACTGTCCTGAGGGACATACCCTATTATACTAATAAGATGAAATCCGGCGGCTGGAAGGATCCGGACTATTATAACAGGGGTCTTTTGGATCAGGAAATAGGCCTGATAGGTTTTGGAGAGATCCCCAGGTATCTGGTTCCCATGCTGAAGCCCTTCCGGGCAAAGATTAAAGCTTTTGACAAATATGTGGATGCAGCAGCCATGGCAGAGTACGGGGTGGAGAAGGCGGCTATTGATGAAATTTTCGCCGCCTGTCCTATTATCTCGGTGCACCTGCCGGCCACTGAGGAAACCCGCCATATGATTGACAAAAAGCTGTTGGAAAGCCTCAGGGATGATGCTGTATTCATCAACACCTCCCGGGGCAGTGTAATAGATGAAGATGCTTTGCTTGAGGTACTTAAAAAGAAGACCGGAGTGAGAGCGGTTCTGGATGTATTCCAGAAGGAACCTCTGCCTGATAACAGCCCTTTCAGGAAACTGGACAATGCATACCTGATACCGCATATGGCAGGTCCGACGGTTGACAGAAGAAAGTATGCAACAATGGCGGTCCTGGACGATATTGATAATTTTATGAATAAAAGACCCCTGGTACATGAAATTTCCGCTGAAAAAGCATCCCGGATGACCAGATAGAATGAAGTCTGCTATTGTTTAATATCAGAATGAGATCAGCATCATTTTATGGGCGCGGCTCCAGCACAAATTCAAATGTAAATTCAGGCTCGTTTAAGCGGTATTTTTCCAGGAGAGCCGGACCGCAGCTGTTGGAACCGATGCCGCTTTGGCGGTAATCCAGGCAGAAAACGGTGTATCCTGACTTTTCCAGTTTATAATTATGCTTCTTATTGGTCAGTTCTTCCTGGGTGTAATTGGATGCATTAAAGCTTATGGGCTCATGTACAGCTCCTGCAAATATTCCGCCGTCCCTGCCTTTTACAGTGACCCATTCACAGCCGTAATGGCTGCCGTTCTCCTGGGGCTTAATATAGTCCTCATGCATTTCGGAAACAGGGGATGAAAAAGCTCCGATCCAGCCGGCTCTGCGCTTGTCAATATAGCTTTCATGAGGCCCGTATCCGAAATACTCAACCTGATTCATGGTTTCGGGCAGGAACATACGGATTCCGAATCTGGGCAGGAAGGGTGATGCGGCATTCTTTTTAACATCCATCCGGCAGGTTATCCGGCCGCTGCCCTCAATTCGCCAGCTGCTAGTAATATCCAGGTGGCGCTGCATGGAAACTGCTGATATGGACAGGGTTGTGGTCAGAATCAGGGCCTTGTCATCTGCTTTGATCTCAGTTTCATATCCCCTGGAACCTGCAAGGTGGTAATGAGCCTTATACCATTCCTCCTTGATTCTTCGGTCATTATCAGTGGGAGCCCGCCAGATATTATACTCCATGGGCTTTAGAAGTATGTTTCGATTGTTATGCACCATGGACTCAAAGGCTCCTGTCAGTTTATTATACACATACCGGAAATTGGCCCCTTCAATTACTGCATACCGGGCATCTTCGGTATAGGAAGGGCAGGGCTCATCTGCCTGTTTAAGAACCGGAGCCTGCCTGGACAGCCTTATCTGATCAAAGCCGACTTCATCTCCGATCGATACAAAGGGAGACTCTTTTCGGTTTAAGTAGATAAACCTGATATATTGATTGCCTTTTGGTGTGGGAAGACTGAGTTTAAATTCTGTTTTTCCGTGAGGAGGCAGGGAAAGAACGTTGGAATCCTGAATTTCACCGGCTTCGATGATCTTTCCTTCCTGAGTAATTTCATATGAGATTGAGACTGCATCCCCGAGCACAGTAAAGTCCAGCATATTGCGGACAATAAAGCTGTTTTCAGTTACTGTGCTTTTTTCTATTCTCACAGGCCTTATCACATTTTTATATTCCAAAAGCCCTTTGTGTACCCTGCGGTCAGGGTATACCAAGCCGTCTACGCAGAACTCGCCGTCGTGGGGATATTCTCCGAAGTCGCCACCGTAGCCGTACATGGGTTTTCCCTCTATGGTTGTTCCTCTGTACATGGCATGGTCGCACCATTCCCAGATAAAGCCTCCGACAAAATTATCATAGCGCTGAATCAGTTCCTGATAGTCTTCAAGATCGCCTGGACCGTTTCCCATGGCATGGCTGTATTCGCACAGTATAAAAGGTTTCTTGTTCTCAGGATTTTCACAGTATTCTTTAATATAGTCCAGGGTGGAATACATGCGGCTGTGGGTATCCAGGTTGGAATGATCCGGCACATGGCCTTCCGGATAGATATAATCTGACTCATAATGGGTTAGGCGGGTGGGGTCGGCCTTTTTCAGATATTCCAGGGCAGCTTCAGCGTTGGGGCCGAAACCTGCTTCATTGCCCACAGACCAGAAAATAACACTTGGGCGGTTCTTGTCCCGGTTGTAAAGGAGTCTGACACGATCAACCCAGGCTTCTTTAAATTCCGGGTGTGCGGCCATTTTATAATATTTAGCATCCTGGCCGTAAATGGCCACCACGCCGTGGGCTTCCAGGTCCCCTTCATCGCATACATAGAAGCCGTATCGATCGCAAAGCTGTAAGAAGTAAGGGGCATTGGGATAATGAGAGGTGCGGATGGCATTGATATTGTGCTGCTTCATCAGGGCCAGATCTCTTATTATGGACTCGTATCCTACGGCAGGCCCTGCTAATGGGTCGCTGTCATGGCGGTTGACCCCTTTTATTTTGATCTTTTGGCCGTTGATCAGAATGCACCGGTTTTCAATAGTGATTTCTCTTATTCCTATTTCTTCTCCGATAACTTCTTCTCCGGTGTCCATGATCAGGGTATAAAGGTTGGGCTGCTCAGCATTCCAAAGCAGAGGATTGTCAACAGAGATCTCAATTAAAGCTCCGCTGCTTTTTCCCCTGGCAATTTCTGTGCCCTCAGGGGATGTTAAGGTATATGAAACAGGGAAGGATTCACCCGGAAATGTAAGTTCAACCCTGATATCAGCGGTTTTTCTATTGTCTTTCAGGAAAGTATGTACCGTATAGTCCCTTATATGCTTTTTCGGGCGGTGGAGGATATATACATCCCGGAAGATTCCCGTCATGCGGAACTTGTCCTGATCTTCCAGGTAGCTTCCGTCGCACCATTTGAAAACCAGTACAGCAATTTCGTTTTCTCCGGCCTTCACAAAAGGCGTTATATCAAATTCCGATGTCATGTGGGAAACCTGACTGTATCCCACGAATTTACCATTAATCCAGAGATAAAAACAGGAATCAACGCCTTCAAAATTCAGGTGCTGGGAAAAGTCTTTCTTATCTTCATCAAGAGCAAAGGAGCGGATATACAATCCACAGGGGTTGTTATGGGGAACGTAAGGCGGATCATAAGGGAAGGGATAGCGGGAATTGGTATATTGATGGCGGTCATACCCCTGGGTCTGCCAGACTGATGGTACAGGAATCGGCTTCATAGGAGGGCGGGCTGTACCCGGAACCCAGTAGGCATCCTCAATGTCATACATGCTTTCGAAATAGGCAAAATCCCAGCTTCCGTTTAAAAATTGAATACGTGAAGATGTGTTGCGGGCAATTTCAGGCTGTGCTGCAGCCGGGCTTTCGGCAGGCACAAAATAGGCACGCGGGGGCAGAGTTCCGATGTGAAGTGAATGGGGATCTTCATGGTAGATCTTAAACAGCATATACTATGCACCTTCCTTTATACTTTATTTAATACTGCTTCATTAACAGCTGCATGTTATTATATGTCATATTTTTAAGAGCGGGCTTTATATCCTTTTTGTATCCGGTATTAGTTCTGCCGGCTTTTTATCAGCAATTCCATTTTACTAAATGCCGCTTCTCTTGTCCATAAACTTGCCATTTACAGCTGCACTTCCCTTTGTAGGGCATTAACCCTTGCCTTTGTTCCTCCTGCATATAAATTAGGCCGTATGACAGACTGAAAAAAAGGGAATTATAACAGCATAATTCATTGTTTGTTCACATCTATTTACGTTTATATGATATAATACTAAGAGTAATAAAGGGAGTGGTTTTTTGATACAGTTGGTAACAGACAGCACCTGTGATTTACCCAGAGAGATAATAGAGAAATATAATATTACTGTTGTACCTTTGACAATACATATAGACGGGAAAGACTATCTGGAAAGCAAGGAGCTTTCTCCGGAAGAGTTTTATGAAAAGATGCAGAGGGCAGATAAACTGCCTAAGACTTCCATGCCTTCTCCGGCTGCATTTGCGGAAGTTTTTGATGAATTGTCAGAGAAAGGACCTGTGTTATGTTTAACCATATCATCGGGTTTAAGCGGCACATATAATTCAGCATGTCTTGGCCGCGACTATTCAAAAGGTGACGTACGGGTAATAGATACCTTATCCGGCTCGCTGGGGCTTGGAATTCAGCTTATTGAGGCCGGTGAGCTGATTAAGCAGGGAAAGGGCATTGATGAGATAGTTGATCATCTTAAGAATATGGCTGAGAGAACCAAGGTGATTATACTGCTGAATACCCTTGAGAATATCGTTAAGGGCGGCAGATTAAGCAAATTCCAGGGTTCCCTGGCTAAGCTGCTTGACATTAAGGTTATCTTGCACGGGGTAAACGGAAAAGTTGAGATTCTGGAGAAAATCAGGGGGAAAAAGAAATTTTTAAAAAGAAGCATTGAATTAATAGGGAATTTAAAAGAAGATTTTTCAAACACAATATTTGGCATTACTCATATCAATAACTTAAAAGATGCTGAATTTTTAAAGTCTGAAATTATTAAGAAATACAACCCGAAAGAAGTCATAATGAATTATATGGGAGCAACCATGGGCACATACGCAGGAGAAGAAGGTTTGATCATTTCCTTTTATTAACCCCTTAATTACAGGCTTTTCTCTTTCTTTTCATCAAGTTTCTTAATAATTTTCTTGCCTATTCTCTGATATGATGATAGTATAATTAATTGACTAATTGATTAATTCTAATCAATTCAGACATCCTTGCTCTGCAGCTGCTGCAGGGCCGCAGTCCAGAAGGAGGTGAATTACGCATGAACAGATATGAATGTCTTTATGTTATCCAGCCTAATGCGGAGGAAGAGACCGTCAAATCCTTAGTTGAAAGGTTCAGCAGCCTTATTGTCCAGGAAGACGGTAAGGTAGAAAATGTTGACGAATGGGGAAAACGCAGACTGGCATATCCGATTGATGACTTCAAAGAAGGCTACTATGTACTAATGGAGTTTTCCGCTGCATCCGATGTTCCACAGGAACTGGAGAGAAACCTCAAAATAGTCGACGATGTAATCCGTTATCTTACAGTTCGACTAGATGATAAAAAGGCGGTGTAATTTATGTTAAACAAAGTTGTTCTTATCGGCCGTTTAACCAGGGATCCGGAACTCAGATACACAGCCAGCAACATTAGTGTGACTACATTTACCCTTGCCGTTGATCGGAATTTTACCAATCAGCAGGGGGAAAGAGAAGCGGATTTTATTCCCATAGTTACATGGCGCAAATTGGCTGAAACTTGTGCAAGGTTTTTGAGCAAGGGCAGGTTAGTAGCCGTTTCGGGGCGTCTACAGGTGAGAACCTATGACGATAGCAACGGTCAAAGGCGCTATATCTCTGAGGTAGTTGCAGACGAAGTTCAATTTTTGGAACGGAATCCTTCCGGCAATCAAAATGAAGGCGGTCCACAATATACCCCAAACCAAAACGAAAAGCCAGAGTCATCAGGCTATAATGACATGACAGATGTAGATGACGATGAGCTTCCATTCTAAATAAGACAGGAGGATGAACCATGGCTGAATTTGTAAGAAAGCCAAGAGGCGGTGCCGGCGGCGGAAGAAGGCCTAGAAGACGCGTATGTGCCTTTTGTGTAGATAAAGTAACACATATTGATTATAAAGAAGTTTTCAAACTAAGAAAGTACATTACTGAGCGGGGGAAAATTCTTCCCAGAAGAATCTCAGGCAACTGTGCAAAGCATCAGCGTCAGGTGACAATTGCTATTAAAAGAGCTCGTCACATTGCACTGCTACCCTACTCATCTGATTGAGTACACAAACCGTTCCTTATGGGAGCGGTTTTTTATTAGGACGCATGCTTCTTGTGACTATGCAGGAGTAGCAAATATACATACCTTTCATTGCGTCATTCTGAACGTAGTGAAGAATCTTTATTTGTTATAAGGCTATAAGATCCTTCGTTTTACTCAGGATGACAGATTTTTTGTGGGGTAATGTTGCATTGACAAAGACGGCCTATGCATATAAAATTAATGTATTATGAAAACAAGGTGGGGAAATATGCATAAAATCGGCTATTTAGGCCCTGCCGGTACTTTTACGGAGCAGGCTGCACTAGTTTTGCAAGAGGACTATCCAGGAGAACTAATTGATTATCGGGATGTGCCTAGCTTAATCATGGCAGTTCAAGGTGGTGCTATAGACTTCGGAGTGGTACCTATAGAGAATGTTATTGAAGGAACTGTTAATGTAACCATAGATATGCTGGCCCACGATGTTGATTTAAAAATTATAGGTGAAAGAATTATTCCAATTCATCAATGTCTGGTTGCCAAGCCTGGTGTGAAGAAAGAGGATATTCTTCAGATTGTATCTCATCCCCAGGCGCTAGCCCAATGCAGGCGCTTTCTGCAGAAAGAATTTTCTGAAGTTCCTGTGCATTCGGCAAATAGCACCGCAGCTGGTGCCAAAGAGGCTAAAAACAGTATCCAGCCTGTGGCAGCCATTGCCAACAAAAGAGCAGCTGAAATATTCGGACTTCATGTGCTCAAGGAGAATATCGAGGATTACCCCAACAATTGTACTCGTTTTGTAGTTTTATCCCGGAATTCTGTCAAGCCAACAGGGCAGGATAAGACTTCAATTGTATTTTCTGTCAACGATGAACCTGGCAGTTTGTTGCAATCCCTGGATATTTTTGCTAGGTGGGGCATTAACCTGACACGAATTGAATCCCGTCCTATGCGCACCCGTTTAGGGCAATATCTGTTTTATGTGGATTTTGAAGGTCATGCAAAGGATGAAGGGCCTTCACGTGCACTGAGTTCGGTTCAAGCCTTGAGTACCTATTATAAGCATCTGGGTTCTTATCCTCGATATCTAGATGATATAGAGTAAGCGATTTAGTAAAATCAATGGCCTGTACTAAACAGGATGCAATTGGGAATAAAAACGAGGTGTACAATGGATTTTCTTCAACCTATTCTGAGCACAATCTTCCTATTACTGCCAATTATATTAATTGCAGGACTGATTAAAAGACTTGGAAAAAAAGTTAGTTTTTATGAGTATATTTTGCTTTCAGCAGGAAGTGTTCTGTTTTCTTTGGTACTATATTTAATAACATATAGGTGGATTAACAGTCAGTCAGCTTTTGATGCTATATGGAGCTCATTTAGACAGAGTTTTACCAGCGGAATTGTAGATGCCAATCAACTACTGAGCTTATATCACCAATGGGGCATATTCCAGAACTTTACTACAGCTGAACAGTTGGTGGATTTCTTTATTTCAGAAATGAAAAACGCTGTGCCAGCAGTTATTGTACTTTCTTCCCTGATATATGGAGTGGCATTATTTTTAATCATTCGCTTGATTTTGAAACTATTTGACTACCAAACTTCAGCCGTACGTCGCTTTGAGGAATGGAATCTACCTAAGGGAATGGCTATGGGTCTCGTAATTTTAATGCTTGTTTCCTTAATGGGACAAAACCTGGGTATTCCCAGATTTGAAATAGTTAATTTTACTATAACAGCCCTGATTTCATTTTTGTTTATGATCATGGGTTTATCCATGCTTTGGTTCTTTCTTAAAGCAGGAAATGTACCGGCAGCTGTGCGATGGGTGCTTATAATTCTAATATTACTGATCCTTGGCACTATACTTCCGTTTTTAGGCTTAATAGACCAACTATTCCACCTGCGGGTGAGGTACCGAAACAAATTTTTATTCAAGAATGGAAAGTAGGGGGAGCCATGAAAAAACATTTTAAAAAGTGGAACCTGCCTGAATCTAGAATATACTTGGCCATAATATTGGTTTTTGTGCTCATCCTATTTAAATTTGACTATTGGATAGGTGGCTTGTCTCTTGTTTTATTTCTGGTGCTCTTGTTTTACAATTGGAGAATGATACATCAGAGGAAAGAAGAATTAAACAGCTACCTTGAGAATCTATCTGAGGACATAGACTGGGCTACGAAAAACGCAGTGTTAAGTATTCCTATGCCTTTAATGGTCATAGATCACGAAGGAACCATTACCTGGTATAACCCTCAATTTAGATTGTTGATGGAAGGAAATAAGCTATTAGATCGCAATATTAAGGATTATATTCCACAGTTTCCTCTAAATCAGCTAAAAACTGGTGACGAAGGCACTGTTCCTGAACTCAATTACCAGGGAAAATGGTATAGATTATTATGGTCATCGGTCCGAACAGACTCAATAAGTTCAAAGGACAAGGCTATTTACCTGATTTACTGGTTGGATATCACAGAGGATTACCGTATAAAGACATTGTACCAAGCGAAGAGGATTATTTTTGCTCATATTGTAGTGGATAATTATGATGAGATTCTCTCCAATACAGAAAGTACTAAAAGGCCTGCGGTACTGGCTGAAATTGAATCCCGAATAGCACGTTGGGCAAAGGATATCAATGCCGGATGGATCAAGCACGATCATGAAAAGTATATGGTAATAATGGAAGAGCAGGAACTGGAAAAGGTACGTCAGAGAAAGTTTCAGGTCCTAGATCAAATAAGGGATATAAGCCTAGGCAATAAAATTCCTGTCACCCTTAGTATTGGTGTAGACCAAGGCGCAGATACCCCTTACCTTGCCAATAGCAGTGCTCTTTCTGCATTAGAGATTGCTTTAGGCCGCGGTGGAGATCAGGCAGTTGTGAAGCAGGGAACCAAGTTGTTTTTCTACGGTGGTAGGAGTCAGGGCGTTGAGAAACGAACCAAAGTGAAATCCAGAGTCATTGCCAATGCCCTTAGAGAGCTGATTGAGCATTCATCAGAAGTATTTATAATGAGCCATGAGGGCCCAGATATAGACTCCATTGGTTCTGCACTGGGAATATACCGCTGTGCTAAGTTTGAAGGGAAAAATGCATATATTGTATTGGATAAGTCAAATGTTTCAGTAGACGCTTTAATTAAAAAGCTACAGGAAAAGGAAATCTATAAAGGATTGTTTATCCGTACCGAAGATGCTTTAAACCGTATCAATAAAGATTCCCTGCTTGTTGTGGTGGACACACATCGTCCCAGCTTTACAGAATCACCAAAGCTATTGGAGAAGGCAGAACGAATCGTAGTATTCGATCACCATAGAAGAGGTGCAGAGTCCATTGAAAACGCAACTCTTTCCTACCTTGAGCCCTATGCCTCGTCGGCTAGTGAGCTGATTACCGAGGTGATTCAATATTTTGATGATCGGATACGCATTGAACCCTTGGAGGCAGATGCCTTATTGGCAGGTATCACCATGGACACAAAGAACTTTATATTTAAAACTGGTGTGCG
>LSQX01327146.1_pt1 | contig 20724 bp, 23 predicted proteins | sample 654561 | NCBI WGS metagenome assembly LSQX01 (sample SAMN04489861, study PRJNA283612) | anaerobic digester metagenome | isolation source: 4 biogas reactors fed with cattle manure at either 37C or 55C with and... | place: Denmark: Kongens Lyngby | collected 2014 | reverse complement strand
ATAAAAGCTGTGGTAATGCCGGTAAGCATATTGGCTCCTGCCTGGTTATGCACAAAAGAGGAGCCGTTTTCTTTGAGGATTGCGGCTATCATATTAGTAGTGGTGGTTTTACCGTTAGTACCGGTTACAATAATGATTTCACGGTCGATATTGGCAGCCAGATCAGATAATATGAAAGGATAGATTTTACGAGCCAGACGGCCTGGAAAATCAGTTCCCTGGTTCCCTGCCATGCGGCTGAAAAATATAGCCAGTTTACCGATTAAAACAGCAAGTATCCTGCGAAAACCCATAATTGATTCCCTCTCCTGAATGGAGTAATGTTTCCTCTACAACAGAACTGGAGTATCAAAGCACCCCAGTTCAAAACTTTTCAATATTGATTATATACTATCCTGCTAGTTATTAAACCAGGAACCCACGTCAAGTAAACGATGGGGCCTGTAAAATCCTCTGCTTCTCAAGCCCTCATAAACCTCTTCCATCTTTATGGCCATACTCTGGGAAGAGAGAGCTTTTGCCTTAAGCAGTGCATTATCTTTAAACTGCCGGTACAATACATCGTTTTCCAGCAACCGGCATACCGCACTAGTAAATTCATCCATATCCAGATTAGTCAGTATTCCATCTACACCGTCATCCACCATTTCCTGGACACCACTGGCTCTGACCGCTACTACCGGCAGACCGGCGGCCATGGCCTCGATCAGTACCAGTCCCTGAGTCTCGGTAAGTGATGAAAAGACGAAAAGATCTGCTGAATAATAGACTTGGACTAATGTATCAAAAGGAACTGCACCTGTAAATACCACATCTCTGTCCAAAGTCAGCCCCAATGAAACGGTCAGTTTTTTTAATTCTGCCTCCAGGGGGCCTTGGGCTGTAATTACCAGAGTGGTCATCGGTTTTTGTTGATGGATCCTGGCAAAATTCTTAATCAAAAATTCCAGGTTTTTCTCTTTGGTAAGTCTGCCTACAAACAGCAAGATTTTATTATCTGCCGGTATGGGATAATGATCGCGGAGCCAATTGCCCTTATTTTTCACGAACCTGCTCAGCTGCACCCCGGTAGGTATCACTGATATGGGAGTAGTGATGTGATAAGTTTTCAGTAAACTATGGATCTCGGTACTGGGTACGATCACATGGTCACAATCATTACAAAACTTGCTGCTGAATTTAACTGTCATATCTTTAGCGAAATCCTGGGCTACCGGAAGATAATGAGTGTATTGCTCGTAAAGGGTGTGATAGGTAAAAACGATGGGCAAACGAAATACCTTGGCATAGTGCATTCCCACCCTTCCCATAATAGCTGGTGACTGTACATGGATAATGTCCAGTTTAAGTCTTTTGATCTGCTGCCTCATCCCGGGCATAACAGGAATAGCCAGAGTATAATCCGGATTGGTGGGTGCAGGCAGAGAATAGTATCTGAATACATCAGGTTCCTCTTCATTATAGTTAGGATACTTGGGTGCAAAAATGTACACTTCATGTCCCATTTTTTCCAACTCTTCTTTAAAAGAACAGATCGAGGTTACAACACCGCTGGTATATGGCTTGTAGCTGTCAGTAAATATTCCTATGCGCATTTGCGGCTTTCCTCCCTGCTTTTTTTGTTGCATTGGTTTTATTTTTCATTATTCTTCATAAAACTCATAACCTGCTACTTGAAATGTTTTCCCGAAATCCATGATTTCATGGGAATTATCATAAAGTTCCTGGTAATGGTGCAGTACTTCATTTTCTCTCAGCCTGGCACATGCTGAACAAAGGGTGGTATTGATAAGACGATCCAGACGCCCTAATTCTATCTCTTTTCCACAATGATCGCAAATACCATAAAGACCTTGATCAAGTCTTTCTATAGCTTGATTCACCTTTTTCAATTCAAATTCCATTAATTCCAGAAAAGCATAATCTTTTTCTCTTTCATACAATTCTGAGCCTATATCAGCCGGGTGCTGATCATACATGGAAATCTCGTCTATCATTTCTGCAATAGGGACTCGGAATGCTTCTTGTCTTTTGCGGATGTCTTCTTCGATTTCATTTTTTTTGTTTAATAGTCTTGTCCTATAGTCCACAGAATACACCTCTAACTTTATCTAAGATAGGTTATAAAGCCTCCCACTCGCAACTGCAATTGTACGATCTCCACCACATCAGCGATAAATTCTCCAATAACCGGTATATTGATCAGGATGATCTTCTGCATGAAATAAAGTACGATCCCCGCTAGTATTGTAAAACCAATTGCTGTTCCAAACCCCCGGGACAACCCCTGCAAAAAATTAATATATAAGAGGCGGCGAGGATTTTCCAGCATCTGTACATATTCTGCCAGGCGCATTTTTTCCATGCTGACAGATAATTCGTCTATTTTCCTGGCCAGTTTTTCCTGGCTGCTTTTTTTTTCATTAAGTGGCTGCGGCTTGTACTTCAATATAACCCCCCTCCTGTCTATTAATAGTTATTATTACCTTAGTAATTATATAACATTCACAGGATTAATTATTTAAAGCATGAATAGGGGCAGGGATCCTTCCTTGCCTGCCAATAAATGCTTCAGAGGAAAACTGACTTACAGCCATCACCGGAGCTTTCCCCAGAAGCCCTCCGAATTCCACCCAATCTCCCACTTTTTTGCCGGGAGCAGGAATTATACGGACAGCTGTTGTTTTGCGGTTGATCATTCCGATGGCCGCTTCATCGGCGATGATACCGGAAATGGTTGAAGCAGGTGTATCTCCCGGAATGGCGATCATGTCAAGTCCCACGGAACAAACAGAGGTCATGGCCTCCAGTTTGTCTATATTTAATGCTCCGGCTATCACAGATTCCATCATGCCTGCATCTTCACTGACCGGAATAAAAGCTCCTGAAAGCCCTCCCACATGGGAAGACGCCATAGCTCCGCCTTTTTTCACTGCATCATTTAATAATGCCAGAGCCGCAGTACTCCCGTGAGCACCTACCATTTCCAGCCCCATGGATTTTAATATCTCTGCAACACTGTCACCAACCGCCGGTGTAGGAGCAAGGGAAACATCCACGATCCCAAAGGGAACACCCAATCTTGCTGATGCTGCCCGGCCTACCAATTCCCCGGTACGGGTTATTTTAAAAGCCGTATTTTTAATAATACTGGCCAATTCCCCAAAACTTGCATCCGGATGTTTTTTCACAACATTTAATATGACTCCCGGACCGCTTATGCCAATATTAATGATGGATTCTGCTTCACCGATACCATGAAAGGCTCCCGCCATAAAAGGATTGTCTTCTACTGCATTACAGAAGACTACCAGTTTGGCACATCCTAATCCATTTCTTTCACCGGTCAGTTCTGCAGTCTCCTTAATGATGGTTCCCATGTTATAAACTGCATCCATATTTATGCCTGCTTTAGTAGTGCCGACATTTACTGATGCACATACCCGTTCAGTTATGGCCAGTGTTTCCGGTATGGCAGCAATTAATTCCTTATCCCCGTTGCTGTATCCTTTATGTACCAGAGCAGTAAAACCACCGATAAAATTTACCCCTGCTTCCTGAGCTGCTTTGTCCAGATACTGGCCGATTATAACCATATCCTCAGAGGATAATCCATTGCCTACGATGGAAACAGGAGAAACGGAAATTCTTTTATTAATGATAGGGATTCCATACAATTTTTCAATTTCATCCCCCACTTTAACAAGGTTTTTTGCGTAGTCTGCAATCTTTTCGTATATTTTCCTGCCGGTTTTGGTCCCGTCACTGTCGCGGCAATCCTGAATATTGATCCCCATGGTTATAGTCCTGATGTCAAGCTTTTCAGTCTGCAGCATTTTGATGGTTTCCAGGATCTCATCATTGCTTATACTAAACGGCATATAATCACCCCTAAATGTGAAAACCGGGGGAAATATATTCCCCCTGGTAATAGTTTTATATACGATGCATAAATTTGAAAATTTCTTCATGCTGGACGGTGATTTCCAGATGCATTGGATCTGCTTTTTCCTGCAGGATTTTCTTCAGTTCACCTACATCCAACTGACTGCCTGAAATATCTGCGATCATGATCATGGTAAAAAAGCCCTGTAAAATGGTTTGGCTGATATCCAGGATATTGATGTTATGCTCTGCCAAAATCGTTGATACCATGGCGATGATCCCTACCTGGTCATGTCCTAAGACCGTAATGATGATCTTTTCAGATTCGCTCATAGTATTTCCCCCCTAGCATCCGGTTAAAGTATTTACCACTTGGGAACACCTCTTACATAACGGGGTTTCATTATCTTTCCTATCCGTTGGTTCAATGATCCAGCATCTTTCACATTTCTGACCTGAGGCAGCTTTTACCGATACTGCAACACCGCTTACATATTCCAACCGAACGGCATCTGCAGCAGCTGGTTCCCCGGTAACTTCAACTGCTGAAACTATAAAGAATTTCTCCAGATTTTCTGTCTTGTTTAAAAGCTCGCTCCAGTTTGGACCGGCATAAATGGTTACATCAGCACCCAGTGAATGGCCGATGACTTTATTTACCCTGGCTTCTTCCAAAGCCTTGGTCACCACTTCCCGAACCTGCAGCAATCTGTCGATCCTGTTTTCCAGTTCATCATTAAGATACCCGTCCTCAGGCTCAGGCCATTCCATAAGCTGGATACTGTCAGGCTGTCCTTCCCGTCTAACGTGGCTCCAGATTTCTTCACTGGTAAAGGTAAGCACCGGTGATAATAACAGCACCAGTGAATTGATCAATTTAAACAGTACTGTCTGTGCTGCTTTTCTCTCCGGGTCATTTGGCAGTGAACAGTATAACTTGTCTTTTAGAATATCAAAGTAAATATTGCTCAAGTCCACGGTACAAAAATTATGCACGGAATGAAAAGCCACATGGAATTCATACTGTTCATAAGCCTGGGTCACCTTGCGCACCAGCTTTTCCATTTTGTGCAAAGCCCATTTATCCAAATCAGTCAAAGCATCATAAGCTACGGTATCTTTTTCCGGATCAAAATCAAATAAATTGCCCAGCATAAAGCGGCAGGTATTGCGGATCTTTCTGTAAGCTTCCGCACTTTGCTTAATAATATTGTCTGATACTGAGACATCATTACGGTAATCTGCCGATGAAACCCACAGCCTTAAAATATCTGCTCCCATTTGATCGATCATCTTCAAGGGGTCCACCACATTTCCCAGTGACTTGGACATTTTACGTCCCTGTTCATCTACCAGGAAACCATGGGTGAGAACTTTTCTATATGGAGCAGTACCTCTGATGGCAACAGCCGTGGACAGGGAGGAGTTAAACCATCCCCGGTGCTGGTCGCTGCCTTCCAGATACATGTCTGCCGGCCAGCTGAGTTCTTTATATGTTTCCAGTACTGCCATGTGGCTGGAACCGGAGTCAAACCATACATCCATAATGTCTGTTTCCTTGGTAAAATGTTTTCCTCCGCAGGGGCATGTAAGACCTTCCGGGATCAGTTCTTCTGCTTCTTTGGCAAACCAAACATCAGAACCGTGCTTTAAAAATAAATTGCTTATATGTTCAATGGTTTCTTTGCTGATCACCGGTTCCCCGCAAGTCTCGCAATAAAAAATTGGGATGGGCACTCCCCAGGTGCGCTGGCGGGAAATACACCAGTCACCACGGTCCCGAACCATGTTATAGATACGGTCCCTGCCCCAGGCAGGAATCCATTCCACATTATCTATAGCCTCTAAAGCTGCCGAACGGAAAGCATCGATGGAAGCAAACCATTGTTCAGTTGCTCTGTAAATGATCGGATGTTTACAGCGCCAGCAATAAGGATACTGATGTTCGATCCTGGCAGTTTTCAATAGCATTCCTTTTTCCTGGAGCAATTCGATAATATGCTTGTTGGCATCAGTAACCAGCATCCCGGTAAATGGTGCTGCCTGTTCCGTAAATCTGCCGCTGTTGTCTACCGGAGAGATCACTTCCAGCCCGTACTCTTTGCCCACATAAAAGTCATCTTCACCATGTCCCGGAGCAGTATGGACACACCCGGTCCCGGCTTCCAGGGAGACATGGTCCCCCAGAACGATCAGGGAATCACGGTCATAGAAAGGATGTTTGCAGACGCCTCTTTCCAGACTTTCCCCTTTAAACTCATTTAGAATTATATAAGGATCCCAGCCTAATTCTGCTGCTACCTGACTAAGCAGACCTTTGGCAACCACATATTTGCTGCCGGCTGTTTCCAGTAATACATAGTCTAATTTGGCATTCAAAGCGATCCCGGTGTTGGCCGGAATAGTCCAGGGGGTAGTGGTCCAAATCACTACAAAGGCATCTTCAGGAACCACACCTTTGCCGTCTTTGACCGGAAACTTAACGTAAATGGAAGGAGAATTTTTGTCATTATACTCGATTTCCGCTTCTGCTAAGGCAGTTTCACAATCATGACACCAGTACACCGGCTTTAAACCTTTATAAATATAGCCTTTTAAGGCCATTTCCCCGAATACTTTTACTTGAATAGCTTCAAATTCAGGGTTTAGTGTTATATAAGGATGATCCCAGTCACCTCTTACTCCTAATCGTTTAAAACCTTCTTTTTGGATATCCACATATTTTAACGCATAATCACGGCAATGCTCTCTGAATTTAACCACATTGGTTTTATTACGGTCGAGTCCCAATGCTTTTATGGCTTGTTGTTCAATAGGCAGACCATGAGTATCCCATCCGGGTATATAGGGTGTATCATACCCTTTCATCGAATGAAATTTAATAATAATATCCTTCAGCACTTTGTTAAGGGTATGGCCTAAATGGATATTGCCATTGGCATAGGGCGGTCCATCGTGGAGAATAAACGTGGGACGTCCGCTGTTCTTTTCCTGGACCCGCTTGTATATATCAGTTTCTTCCCAGAATTTTTGAATTTCAGGTTCCCTGGAAGGCAGGTTGGCCCTCATGGGAAATGATGTATTGGGTAAATTCAGGGTATTATCATATTTGCCTTTGCCCATATTTAATAATCACCTCATTAGTTTATTTATAAAAAATAAAAAACACCTTCATCCCCAGGGACGAAAGGTATTCTTCCGCGGTACCACCCTTATAGCATCAATTATATTATAATGCCTCTTGATCTTTTAACGCAAGCAACGTTCAATCCTCATTGATTTCGGAATGAAAGCTCCCGGGTGATTTTTGACTAAGTTACAAATAATCTGGCTTGCACCTTTCCAGACTCGCTGGGTATTTGTTTTACTTTGTCTACTGTCCCGTTCTCAGCTGATATATGGAAATTTTTTATATTTTAGCATATCGGCTTATAGTAAACAACTAGAAACCGCTTTCCAGGAAGGGGTTACGTTGTTATTAAGACTCAGTTTTCCTTATAACAAGATTTAGCGTAAGCTAATATCAGATATCCCCCTTCAGTTTATTATTTTTCTGCATTCTTCATTTATTATACATTCCTGGCAGCTGGGGTTACGAGCCTTGCAAATTTCACGGCCATGGGCGATAAAAATATGATGTGCCTCACCCCAAAGTTTTTCAGGAATGATCTCTTTTAAACTCATTTCCGTTTTTTCCGGATTTTTTGCTGATACCAGGCCGATCCGGTTTACTACCCGTTGAACATGGGTATCCACCCCCAGCCCTGGCCGGTTAAAGCCTACCGCCACAATTACATTGGCAGTCTTTCGTCCTACACCCGGAAGCTTAAGGAGTTCATCAAATTTCTCCGGCACCATCCCATTGTGTTTTTCAATGATGATCCGGACCAGCTCCTTGATATTCTTGGCCTTGGTTCTAAATAAACCTACCCCTTTGATCTTTTCTTCCAAATCTTTTATATCCATGGCGGCTATTTTTTCCGGGGTATCATACTCTTTAAACAATTCTTTGGTTACTTTATTTACCTGGTTGTCAGTGGATTGTGCAGATAGAACCACTGCGATCAACAGTTCAAAAAGGCTGCCGTATTCCAGCCTGGTTTTGGCATCCGGATAGGTTTCTTTAAGTTTGTTATATATCTTTAAGGCAAGATCCTGGTCGATTTTTCAGCACTCCTAAATAATTTTCAAGTGGGTTTTATCCGGGTTGAAAGTTCTTACAAAACCTTGCTTAGAAATGACTTGGTTCTGGGATTCTGCGGGTTGTCAAAAATCTTATCAGGAAGACCTTCTTCAATAATCAGCCCTTCATCCATAAACATAACCCGGTCACCCACTTCACGGGCAAATCCCATTTCATGAGTAACCACCACCATGGTCATTCCCTCTAAAGCCAGATCTTTCATAACTGCCAGTACTTCTCCCACCATTTCCGGATCCAGACTGGAGGTAGGTTCGTCAAACAGCATGGCTTTGGGCTGCATGGCCAAAGCTCTGGCAATGGCTACCCGCTGCTTCTGTCCGCCGGAAAGCTGTGCCGGGTAAACATTTGCTTTGTCTACTAACCCCACCTTGCGCAGCAATTCATAAGCCATATCATTGGCTGCCTTTTTATTAATTCCCTTTATTCGGGTGGGCGCCAGGGTGATATTCTGCAGTGTAGTTTTGTGGGGAAACAGATTAAACAACTGAAAAACCATGCCCACCTGTTGTCTTATCAGATTAATATCTGTTTTGGGGTTGGTCAATTCCTGTCCGTCGATAAATATCTGCCCTGAGTCGATTTCTTCCAGTTGATTTATACATCTTAAAAAGGTGCTCTTGCCGGAACCACTGGGGCCTATGACACATACCACTTCCCGGGGTGCAATTCTGCAGTTTATACCTTTTAAAACTTTCAGTTGACCAAAACTCTTGTGCAGATCTTTTACTTCAATCATTCAGTGGCCAGTCTCCTTTCCGTATATTCACCCAGTATTGACAAGACCTTGGTCATAACCAGATAGATCATGGCCACGCCTCCCCATACCCATACTGCTTCATAATACGTGGAGTAAACCAGTCTGCCCCGCTGGGTCAGTTCTTCAGCAGCAATGGCTGATACCAGGGAAGTATCCTTAAGCAGCATAATAAATTCATTGATTAAGGGCGGGATCACGATCTTATAAGCTTGAGGGAGTATTACCATCCACATGGCCTGGGGATAATTCATTCCCAGAGAACGTGCCGCTTCCATCTGCCCTTTGTCTACAGCCTGAATGCCTGCTCTTACAATTTCAGCGATATATGCGCCGCTGTTGATGGAACAGGTAATGACTGCAGCTTCAAACGGTGATGGTTTATCCATGATTAAGGGCAATACACCGAAATACATCAGCAAAATCTGGACAAACAAAGGAGTCCCTCTGAAAAAGTCGATATAGATAGCTGCTATAAATCGCAATATTCTGCTGCCGGAAAGTTTAAAAAGGCCGAATATCAGCCCCAGAATCATACCAAAAAAAACAGATAATGCGGTGATCTTCAGCGTCAGCAAGGCGCCTTCCAGCAAATATAATAAATGAGAAGTAAGTACCACATATCCTCTGATACTTGTTAAATAATCAATGATACCAGTATTCGTTATGATGTTCAGTGCTGTAACAGACATTTAAAGCTATCCTTCCCAAAAAAAAATTAAAAGCGCGAGATTGCCCGCGCTTTTAGTGACAGGCTTTATCTAATTATTTAAACCACTTGTCATAGATTTCGTCATAAGTTCCGTCATCTCTGATTTTTTGCAGTCCTTTATTCAGCTTGTTAAGCAATTCGGCATTGCCTTTTTTCACTGCGATTCCATAAGTATCTTCAGCAGCAAATACTTCGCCCACTGTTTTTACTTTATCTTGGCCTTCAGTATTTACATAATACATGGTAACCGGATGGTCGTTTATAACTGCATCAACCACATCGTTTTCCAAAGCCATATATGCTTCCCCGGTACTATTATAAATACTTACTTCTGTTGCTGCATCTTTTTCTTTTACCCCATTACATGCATCTGCCCCGGTAGTGCCGATTTGGGCAGCAATTTTCTTGCCTTCCAGGTCTTCCAGGTTGTTTATTGTAGTATTATCTGATTTTACCGCGATAATGAGTCCAGCTTGAAAATAAGGTTCAGTAAAATCCACTGATTCTTTACGTTCATCGGTGATAGACATAGCAGAGATAACACAATCAATTTGACCAGTTTGAACTGCCGGGATCAATGCATCAAAACCGAGACTGTTCATTTCTACTTCCATATTTTCAGCTTCAGCGATAGCTCTGATTAAATCCATATCAAATCCTACATATTCTCCGCCTTCCATAAACTCCATGGGCGGGAAGGTGGTCTCAGCACCTACAACCAATTTGGTTTTTTCTCCCTTTGCACCATCTGCAGGATCATTACTATCCGCCTTGTCCTGTCCTCCGCAGCCGATTACGCTGAAAATAAGTCCCATGATTAGCAGTCCGGATAAAATCATCTTAACTTTTTTACTCATTAAATTTATCACTCCTTTACTTTCTTAAATGGCTTTCTTAAACAACTTTTTTTAATACCTGCTTCCGATAACTGTTTATCGATATTAATTATAACCAGTTATTCAATTAACCACAATGAATAATTCAAATATTTATTTTAAAATACCCGAACACATCCCAATTTGCAGGTATTAGTAAAAACTACACAGTATAATTATTCATGTATCATTTATAATTATTAATTACTTTTCATTAAGAATTATGTTAAACTATGTCGGTTAATATATAGTAAAAAGAGGTCTTTGTCTTGTCAAAATTTAGCCATAGAACACAAGCTGAATTAGCTATTTTATTAGTCGCTGTTATTTGGGGCGTAACCTTTGTAGTGGTCAAAGAAGCACTAGCCGATATCGGTCCTTTTTTATTTTTAGCTATCCGCTTTATACTGGCTTTTATCGTACTGGCTTTATTATCCTTCCATAACATCAGGCAAATTCGCCGCTCGACCGTTTTGGCAGGTTGTCTCCTGGGCTTTTTTCTTTTCATCGGCTATATATTTCAAACTGTTGGCCTTCAATATACCACATCCTCAAATGCTGGTTTTATTACCGGATTGAGTGTGGTACTGGTTCCTGTCTTTCATTCCATAATGCTGCGCAAATGGCCGGTACTTATAACAGTGGTTACGGTTATTCTGGCTGCATCCGGTTTATTTTTAATGTCAGTTCCGGCAGGCAGCTTTTCCCTGTCATACGGAGATCTGCTGGTACTAATTTGTGCTTTTGGGTTTGCTCTGCATATAGTGTTTGTTGACAAGTATTCCTACCGCCATAATGCCGTAGCCATAACCGGAGTGCAGATCCTTTTTGTGGGACTTGTCAGCCTGGTCATGGGCTTGTTTATCGAGCCGATACCCGCCAGTATATCAGCCAATACCGTAGTAGCCATTTTCATTACCGCAGTTTTTGCAACTGCCCTGGCCTTTTTAATACAAAATGCTTTACAAAAATACAGTACTCCTTCAAGATTTGCGGTTGTACTCACAACTGAACCTGTCTTTGCTGCCCTGGCCGGTTTTCTCTGGGCCGGTGAAGTGTTTACCATTCGTACCTTGATCGGTGCCGGACTGATACTGTTTTCCATGCTTGTATCGATCACTACCAGGAAGGCCCCAAAAACTACTGTTACCACCCATTCTTAATTGCTTGAATTTTACCAAAATTTGTGCAAACATAGAGATAATACCAAGAAAGGGGTATAAATATGTCATTTTCTGTTATTGGGGGAATCAATGGTCTCACAAAGATCGGCGATATTTATATGATCAAAACAGTAATGCCTTTCCCGCTCCGGGAAAATAACTGCTTTCTGGCGGAATCAGAAGATGGCTGGTGTGTCATCGATACTGGTGTAAATATTCAGCAGAATAAGGAAATCTGGCAAAAGGCCCTTAAATATCTTGGCATCTCTTTTAAACATATCAAGAACATCCTCCTTACCCATTACCATCACGACCATATGGGCCTGGCCGGCTGGATGCAGGAACTCAGCGGTGCAAAAGTCTTGCTGCCTAAGGAAGATATAATAACTTTCACTACATATATAACAGGTAATTACTATGAAGAAGTCAGGCAGGACTGTTTCCAGGCAGGTTGGTCAGACATGCTTACCCATGACTTGGTTGCTGATGTTCATTCCATTGAAATATTAGTCAGGCCTTTCCCTGAAATAACGGAACTTCCTGACAACTATACCTTTGATTTTGGCGGCACCACTTTCACATGTTTGCCCTTGCCGGGTCATACAGACGGACATGTAGTTTTGTACAGCCGGCAAAAGCGTCTTTTATTATCCGGTGACAATATCGTTCCTCATACCATTCTCCACTTAACCGACTGGCCTCACACCAGGCTTACAGATCCTCTTAATACCCATTTGGCTGGTTTGGATGTGCTCAGCGGCTTTCCGGTTGTAAGTATTATTCCCGGCCATGGAGATGTTTTTAACAATTTGGAGGAAAGAATAGGAATCATAAAAAAGCACCATATGAGAAGAAAAGAAGTGGTATATGCGGGCATAAAAGATGGGTTTACAGCCTGGGACCTGACCGCTGCACTATTTAAGGAAAGTAATTATATTCATATCAAGCGCCTGCTTTTAGCAGAGACCCTGGCTTATCTGGAGGCATTGAATGAAGAAGGATTAGTCAAAAAAGATATCTGTGGCAACAGCTTTGTCTATAAAAGAATATCTACCGACTTAAATTTTAATTTTATGGATAAACTCGCTGTCAGTAATCCCTCTTAGCTCCACCAGTTTTTGTGTTGATGTATCTCCCTTGATTATTTTGATGTTTTTCTTGGGCAGTTTTAGGAGTTGTGATAAATAAGCGATCAGCATTTTATTAGCCTCGCCTTCCACTGGAGGCGCAGTGAGCCTGATCTTAAGTTTTCCTTCCTGTTCACCGGCAAGAGCATTGTTAGCTGCCCGGGGCTGAACTTTTATTCCCACCCGTATGCCGCCCTCAATATTTGTGATCTGCAGCATCGTCATTTCCCTTCAGGTCAGCCTTTTCAAGACTCTCCATGATTTTTTTCATATCTTTGCCGAAAAAGAAGTTGGTTAGCTCTTCCACCCTTTTTTGGTTTTTATCGATCATTTCCAATTGCCCGTTGATCTGCCCTTTCAGCTCAGAATTAAACATATTCAGGCGCTTGGTTACATCCTGATATAATAAGAATATTTCTGCGATTCTTCTTTTAGCATCATTGACCATTACATCAGCTTCCCGCTGGGCATTGGATTTAATATTGTCTGCAGTCTGCTGGGCAACGATCAGGCTGCTGTTCATGGTTTCTTCCATTTTTTTAAAACGGTTCAGCTCATGCTCCAGTCTTAACATGGACTCCTTCAGCTGTGAATTTTCCACATATAGGGTTTCATAATCCTGGGCAATTACCGTGAGTAAGTTTTTGACCTCATCCTGGTTATAGCCGCGCAATGATTTGGAAAATTGGTGATTACGTATTTCCATTGATGTTATCAATTAGTTTACCTCCTCAACGAATAAATTTTCCTGTTACATAAGTGGCATTGAAGTCAACCCCTGGGGCAAAAGAGTAAAAAGTGAACGGTAATCATCAGCTGACCACTTTTCATTATGATTCAACCTGTCAATTGCTCTTCTGTAAATAGCGGTAATTTCAGCAACCTGATGCTCATTATAAAATTGCCCGTCGATTCTTACATATTGTAAACCTACGTTTTTTAACAGCTCCAAATAGTAATAAAGGCACAGATCATAAGGATGATATAAATAATTCCGACAATGGCTGTCGGTTCTTATTTTATATATTTGCCCCCACTTATCCAGCAGCCCTATTGAGCTTTCAAGACACTGGGCAGAACAGTTGTCATGGAAACTGCCCTGGCTTGTCAGACAATAGTCAGTGATCATGCCGCAAAGAGGCCCCTGTATGATCAATTCGATTTCTACAGGTGATATGAGCATTGTTTTCAGACTTTCATAATCAAGCTCAGGAGAGGCAGTAATTCTTCCCAGGCCATTATTGGCCGATGTTAAGGCTGATGCCCCGTTAGTAATATTTAACCCGGGCCCTCCTGATACCTGGTACCCAAGATCCCGGAATATTTTCAGGCTTCCATAATCATTGATGATAATACCATCAACATTTTTATTAGACTGGTAATCATCAGCAAGCTTGATCATGGCATTCAAATCATTTTGGGTAACGATATGGGGAGTTTCCAGCCAAAGCTGGACACCGGCTTTCCGCCCTGCAGCAAGTGCCTCTTTGATACTCTCCCGGTCCCATTTTTCCTGGCCTTGTCTGAAATGATCCAAACCGATGATCAAATTATCGGCTCCGCTGTTTATTGCAGCAACAGCACTTTTAAGGCTGCCTGTCTTTACGGTTAATTCTTTGATTTGTCCTTTACAGATATTTTCTTCTATCTGAGGCAATGGTTGGTCCGTAAAAACCATTGGCTGAAGAATCGCTGGTTCGCTGATAAAAAATGGTTCTCTTTCCCCCCTTGTATCCACTGCATCTTTAACCGGGATACCAAATAAACTGCCGGGGGTAAAGTCTCTGATCCTGCCCTTATTAAGTTTATCCATCTGGCCCTGATCCATAGAGTATCCTTTAATATCATCTTTGATCAGGTCGATTGCTCTCCGATAAATACTGATCAAGTGGGCAAGGTATTCTTTCTCTCTCATTCTTCCTTCGATTTTAAAAGATATTACCCCCGCCTTTATCAATTGATCAAGATATGGATAAAGGCACAAGTCATTGCTGGCCAGCAGATATTTGAAAGGTTCATTTTCAGATAACGCATACTGCCAGCGGCAGGGTTTGATACAGCGTCCTTTATTGGCACTGTTTCCGGATATAAAACTGCTGAGGTAACATTGCCCGGTATGAGATATACATAAATCTCCATGGGCAAAGAATTCGATTTCTAAATCGGTATTGTTATGAATCTCCCTGATTTCATCAATGGTTAAATTCTTTGAAAGAATTGCACGGGAAAATCCCAGTTCTTCAAGGTATGTAACTGCAGCAGCATTTCCAATCCCCATCTGAACACTGGCATGCAGCGGTATCTTTGCTCCCAGTTCCTGGTGTATATGAACAATTCCCATATCCTGAACGATCAGGCCGTCAGCCCCAATTTGCTCAAGCCAAGTGATATAGTCTTTCAATTGGCTGATTTCCTGATCATTATAAAGGTTGTTCACCGTTATATATAGTTTTTTGTTTTTGTCATGAAGCAGGTGGACAGCATCTTTGATTTCCCGGTCAGAAAAATTGTATTCAGGCTTCAGCATGCGCATATTGAAAACTTTTCCGCCCAAATATACAGCATCTGCACCTGAATCGATAACCTGCTCCAGAACATCCCACTTCCCCGCAGGTGCCAGAAGTTCAATTTTATTTAAATCCATTTTTTAAAACCCCGTTAATATCATAAAGAGCACATCATGTACCACTCTTTGCAGGATGGAAAGAATAAAAATAATAATGATCGGGGAGAAATCAATTCCGCCGGCAGTCGGGATAATGCGATGGAAAGGTTTCATTACCACGTCAGTAACCTCATATATAAATTTTATAACAGGATTATAAGGGTCATGTCTTACCCATGACAGAATAACTCTGATAATGATCAACCAGATAAGAACCTGAAAAGCGATATCTACAATATTGATGATTTGTAAAGCAAAATATGTTGACAAGCCAGTCCTCTCCTATAATTTATTCCCAGATTGTTTATTCTTTTAAGTGATCTATTTGGCACCTCCGTATGAATTAAGCAAGTTGTTTTTCCGCATTCCACGGTAATCCTTGGATATTTCTACATTGCTGGGAGTAAATATGAATATGGTTTTCCCCAATTGCTGACTATGTCCTTCTAATGCATAGGTAGTGCCGCTTAAGAAATCTACTATTCTTTGGCATACCTCGCCTGGAGTGTTCTCCAGATTTAATATAACCTGACGCCGATTTTTCAAATGGTCAGCTAAAGACTGGGCTTCATCAAAACTCTCCGGTTCGCATACCACCACTTTCATATTTTTGTTGGTATGTATGCTGACTACATTGGGTACTCCACGGCTGTTTGCTCCATTGTTTTCTGATATTTCGATTATTTCTTCATCTAATTCGTTATTTTCTACTCCAAACCATGCCCAGAACTTATCCATCAAAGCCATAACCAAACCTCCCTCAATAATAATTTATTTTTAATCCAGTATAACTAGTGATCTATGTGCCAAAAAGGGAACTGCCGATCCTGACCATGTTTGCCCCCTCTTCTACAGCCACTTCAAAATCCTGGGACATTCCCATTGATAAATACTTCAAGTTGCAGTTAGTGTAATTATTCTTGGCCATTTTGTCCTTAATCAAGGCTAATTCCTTGAAAATTGGCCTGGCTTCTTCTGCTTTTGCAAGAAGCGGTGCCATGGTCATAAATCCTTTGATTTCTATCATTTTAAGCTGACCCGCCGCTTCCAAGAATTGTTCCACATCATCGGGATCAAGGCCATATTTCTGTTTTTCTCCGGAAATATTCACCTGTAATAATACCGGTACTGTTTGATTTACTGATATAGCAGCCTTATTCAATTCTTCTGCCAGCCGCCAGCGATCAAGGGAATGGATCAAAAAAACCCTGCCGATCACATCTTTTATTTTGTTGGTCTGCAGATGACCGATTAAATGCCACCTGGCTTCAGGCAATGTGCTTTGCTTCAGCTTAAACTGCTGTACCCGATTCTCGCCAAAATCCCTGATTCCCAGGTCATAAGCCTGTAAAACAGTGTCTGCATCGACTGTTTTGCTGACCGCGATCATTGTTATGTCTGTTGGTTTTCTGCCGCTCTTGAGAGCAGCTTTGTCAATACGTGACCGAATTTCGACTAAATTTTGTTTTAATTTCTCCATAAAACCACCTGAAAATCCTTCGCATTTAATATTACCATATTTTTGGCGATTAATATAATAAAATCTACCTTTTTATTGGTTTTACAACCATATTAATGTAAAATCATGCAAATCTTTTTTGTATATTGACGGTGCATATGGTGATGTTCCTGAAAAGCCCGGACTCATGGTATCTATGGAGTCAATATCCCTTCTGTTTACCAAGGGTCTGTCAAAGAGTTTTTGCAGTACACATCCCCCGCCTTTATCTCTTTTCCTCCACATAACCATATGCTGCTTATAGCGAAAGAATAGTAGCGGCATGCGTTGTTCTTGTAGCGGCGCGCATTGCGCGCCATAAAAGGTACGCGCCAGGAAACAGCTAAAGGAAACGGACGGAATGGATGATATGACAGAAGAGACCAGGAGCATATCATGTATTCCTGAAAAGCCCGGACTCATTGTATCTATGGAGTCAATATCCCTTATGTTTACCTAGGGTCTGTCAAAAAGCTTTGCCGTACACATCCCCCGCCTTTATCTCTTTTCCTCCACATAACCATATGCTACTTATCACTGTTAATGCTTGTTTTGTTGCACACACATGGTGTTACTTCAAGCCTATGATGGCTGCCATTCTGCCGGTCTTTCCTGCTTCAGCCCGGTAAGAGAAGAATTTATCGTTATGACATTTGGTACATAAATCACTGACTAAAATATTTTCCCCGGGCAAACCTGCCGACAGCAGCAGATTGTAATTGGTCCTGGCTAAATCCCAGCTATATTGGCCATTGTTATTGGATAGTATTTCATCGAATTCCGGAAACTCCTGATTTACACTTTCCGCCAGTTGGTCACTAATTTCAAAACAGCATCTTAAGATACCAGGTCCGATAAATCCCTGTATATCAACAGGATTTACCTTATACTCCCGCTTCATACTTTCAACTGCATTGATTACGATTTTCTTTATGGTTCCCTTCCATCCGCTATGGACCATGGCAATAGCTTTTTTAACCGGATCAAACAGAAAAATAGGAAAACAGTCAGCGAAAAATAATGAAAGGAACAAACCTGACTTATTGGTGATCATCGCATCAAAACCAGCTAAAGCAGCAGAATAATCCAGTGCTCCTCTTCCCTGGTGGATTTTATCAACAACTGCCACACCACTGCCGTGGACCTGTTCACAACAAACCATGTTGTTTATCTCGCTGCCGAAGATCTTCATTACATGTTTTCGGTTTTCCAGTACATTTTTATCTTCATCCCCTACATGGAGAGCCATATTCAGTGAACTATAAGGCTCGGTGCTGTTACCTGCATGACGGCCGGCAAACAGCATTGGTGCTCCTTGCTCTTCCCATTGGGGAATTGTCATATATTCGATTCCTTCAAAGTTTCTCCATTGCCAGTTTAGCATTTGTTCATCCTTTCTTTTTCGCTTACAATTGGAACAGGAGGTGTATAATATGGATTGCCCTAATTGCAAATTGCCTTTGAATGAGGCTTACCGCTGTGCCACTTGTAATTATGATTTAAATAAGGCTAATTGGGTAATTATAAAAAAGGTCTATACCCCCAATGAAATAATTGTCGAAAGTGTTCTACAGTCCTATGGTATTCCAGTTAGAATATTAAGTAAAGAGATTCCTCAAATGCCCGTTTCTATCGGTCCATTGGCGGAAGTTAAAATAGCTGTCCCGGAAAGTGAAGCTGCCGCAGCTTTAAATTTATTAGATGACTTGACTGATTTCGAATAATATTATGATTTGCTGAAGGTGATTACCATGCTAACCATTAGTGAGGTTGCGGCAAAATTCAATATCAGTAATCAACAGGTCCATGAACTTGTTAATTATGGTTATTTGTCAGTTGCCAGGGTCAACCGCAGTGAGAATAAAAGTATTACTTATCTGTTTTCAGAGGATGATGTTCTGCAGCTTGATGTACCCTCGGTCCTGGCTGAGATCCGGGATGCCCCACGTCAAAATCTGAAACAGCAGGCACATCTGCAAAAAGAATTTACAAAAGCCAAAGGTGTCATGAATTATTTTGACAACTTGCTGGATACAGCATCTGCCATTCCGGAAGGTGAATTACTTATCATATGTTATTATCTTTTGCATCTTAACCATTATGCAAAAACTTATGAGGAACACCGGGATTATCTGTATAAACTAAAAAATCAGACCTTGCAGAAGATGTTTCAGCTTTACCCGGATTATATAAAAACACAGTATCTGGACGGCCCGGATCGGGTGAAGGTTTGGCTTTGCGAGGACTGCAAGGAAAATGCCAGGAACAGCGGGATATCTTATAACAGTTATGTAAAAAAAGACCTGGCCTGCTTAAAGTGTACAGTGCAGCTTCTGGAGCCAAAATATTATTCACTGATAGAATTTTTCATTCAAATGGCCAATTATCGGTTTATCTTTCATCTGCCCCACCAGATCGCAGCCCGATGGGTGAAAAATATTGGTGAAATGAAACAGGGAGTAAGAAAAATAGGAAAATATGATGACAGGATGTATCTGTATGGCCGGGCAGTCATGCCCATAGAAGAAAAGCTTTTCCCGATGCCGGTGATCATCGAAAAAATAAATACATTTTTATCTGAACCCAACTAATAAGCTGTATTTATTCCCGGCGTTTCAGTTGCTCGATGGTTTTAATAAAACCGTTTAGGTCTGCAAACTGCCGATATACTGAAGCAAAGCGAACATAGGCAACCTCATCGACTTTTTGCAGTCTTTCCATGATCTTCTCGCCAATTTCCTTGCTGCTCACTTCCCGGTCATAACTATCCCGCAATTCCTTTTCGATATCTGTTACCAACTTTTCGATTTCATCCATACTGACCGGTCTTTTTTCACAGGCCCGGGTGATCCCTTTGATGATTTTCTCGCGATTGAACGGTTCTCTTTCTCCGCCCTTTTTGACAACCAGAAAAGGCCTTTCCTCCATCCTCTCGTAAGTGGTAAATCTCCTTTTACAGGCAGTGCATTCCCTTCTCCTCCTGGTTATAGAGCCATCTTCATTGGTACGGGAGTCAACAACGCGGCTATCGTCTTCATAACAATAAGGACAACGCACCAGTATACACCTCTTCCTAGCCTGAATGGCTTGTCTGCTTTTATTATGTATAATAACATCAGTAATATCAATTACTGTTTAATAATGATCATCATCAGACATATAATCCCTGCTGCGGTAAGCATCAATATCATTTGCTACTGGAACTTCAACCAGAATAACATCTCTGCCAATTCTGATAATTTTATTCCATGGTACTGTTAATTCTTCACGTTTGGAAAAAAACAACCCTTTAGTTCGGCCAGGCAGAACCAATCCTAATACTCTGCCATTATCCAGGTCCAGATCGATATCGATGATATTGCCTAATCTTTTGCCATCAAGGATATTGATCACATCCCGGGCCCTTAAGTCAGAAATTTTGATCATACTTCCACCTCTTTGTTTAATTTATGTGTCCATTTCTAATATATGAAAAACAAAGAGGATTATTGACAAAAGTATTTATTTTCTTTATCTAAATAATACCCAGTTTTTTGTTTTGCTGATTCCAGTAATAGCGAAAGTATGGATTGCCTTTAATCGTGTTTTTATTACCTTCCCCAGAGGCAATAGTCTTGTCGATGAGGTTTTCTTCCCTTGAAACAGCATAAAGCATTATATCCAGGAGCTTTTGTTCTGATACAGTATTGTAATCTATATCGTTTACCTTATTAAGCAGTTCTGTTTCCAGTTCATCTCTTTCCCGGTAAAACCTTTCCATATCAGGGATCTGATTCATAATGATCATACGGTGAAGTAGTTCTCTTTTCATCCAGTACTGTATGGCCTCTATTTCTTCGTC
>LSQX01346186.1_pt2 | contig 20726 bp, 15 predicted proteins | sample 654561 | NCBI WGS metagenome assembly LSQX01 (sample SAMN04489861, study PRJNA283612) | anaerobic digester metagenome | isolation source: 4 biogas reactors fed with cattle manure at either 37C or 55C with and... | place: Denmark: Kongens Lyngby | collected 2014 | reverse complement strand
GACAGGTTCAAAAGGAGTCGATACGCCATTTACTTTTCCATTTTCCCCCAACGGATACACTCGAATGCCATTTAGCTTAGGGCTTTGTGTGTCATTTACCAACTTGTCCAATCCGTAATCCAATGGATTTAAAATATCTTCCGAAAAAGTATCGCGAACCTCAAAGTGCAAATGCGGTCCGCCGGAACCTCCCGTATTTCCCGAATAACCAATTAAATCTCCCTTTTTTACCTTACTACCAATCTTTACAGAGTAATAATCTAAATGAATATATGCAGAATGCATACCATTGTCATGTTTAACAATTACAAAATTACCACCCTGATTACACTCACCCCCATATCTATCAAATCCTACATTAACGACTTTACCATCTCCAATAGATAACACCCTGTTTAATCTAGCACCAAAATCTATACCTTTATGTGGACATTGATACTGAGTACACCCATGCCACTGTGTTACACCAATTAATCTATCTAGCGGAAACTCAAAAGGTTTAGTAGAGTATCCTTTTTCTAATTTTGGTAAAGATATATCTTTTCTAACAATATATTCTAATTCATACCACTGCTTACCCTTAAACTGTGAATACAAAGTCATATTTAATTTAATATCTTTTGAAGAGATATCTTCCTTTAAAATATTTTTAATCCAAAAGTTTGTATCAGTAAAACTAAATTGAGAATTAACCTGAGTTTTACCATTAACCTTTAAATATACTGTATTAAAAAGAGAAAGCTCTCCATTGTAAGTATCAACTAAAATCTCTTTGCATTTACCCCATGTAGAGCTATCAAAAACAGAGAAAGCTTTACAGGTATATATCTGTATTTGAGCATTAATTCTTTCGGGATACTTCCCACTAACATCTAATGTAATATATTTTTTTAAATCAATGTACTTAATATCAGTTACCTGAATATCAATATTACAGTCCCAGGATTTAACAGAAGTTTCTTCTTCATTTCTAAGTAAAGATATCTTACATACAGTACTTTTGTTTGCAACATTAATCTTTGTATCTGTTTTCGGTACTAAAGGAGGAATTACCTCTCNNGGTATAACCTCTCTGTAATCAACAAGAGAAGGAAGAGAGTAATTAAAATGGGAAATACCTAAAACTTCTTGCTCTTCTTCAATGAGCTCCTCTTCTTCTTGTGGTAGGGGCAAAGTAACGATTTCCTCTTCTATCTGATTTTCTTCCTGCTCTTCCTCTTCTTCTGGAGGAAAGTAGGGAATATCTTCTGATACAATACCCTTTTCAAGATTAAGATAGAATTGGCCAAGATATGAGTATGAGAAATCATCAGGAGAAGATGTTGGGTAATATTTAATTCTTTGAAAAAACAAACCGGTATCATGGTATACAGGATTAACATATGTATTAGTAGTAGGAGGAAGTGCCATGTAAAGATTAGTTAGTTCCCTATCTGTATACACTTCAAAAACATATTCGTAGTTATCCCCTACACTTTGCCAACTAAAATCAAAAGTTCTACTTGTCCATACTGGAGTAAGAAAAAGAGTAGTAGATATTAATATTGGTAAAAACATATTAATATTTTAATTGGTAAGAATTAAAAAATACTTAAATATATTTGTAGTAAATTAAAATATTGATATAATCAAAGGCTATGATAAAAATATTCCAAGGACTGTTTGATTCTAACGATAAACAGATAAACAAAATTCAAAAGTATGTTGATGAAATAAATCTTTTAGAAAAAGATATTAGTAAACTTAGTGATACTAAGTTAAAAGAGAAAACAGAGTATTTTAGAAAACAGTTGGGTGTTAATTTGGATACTGCTAGAAAAGATTTTAATACAAACAGTAGTGAGCAATTAAAAAAGATATTAGATGATGAGAAGATTAAGTTAAGAGAGATATTACCCGAAGCTTTTGCAGTTGTTAGAGAGGCTTCAAAAAGAGTAGCAAATCATAGACATTTTGATGCACAGGTAATGGCTGGATATGTACTTTTTGATAACAAAGTAGCGGAGTTGTTTACTGGTGAGGGTAAAACACTTGCTGCTAATCTACCTTTGTATCTGTATGCTCTTACTGGAAGAGGAGCTCATCTTGTTACAGTAAATGATTATCTTGCTAAAAGAGATGCGGAATGGACTGGACATATACTTAATAGCTTGGGTATGACTACATCTGCAATTAATTCTGGAGTTCAATTTAGATATATTACAGATCAGGAAGCTATAAAGTTAAAGGGTGATGAGGCCAAGGAGTTGATTAAAGAAAGAGACAAGAAAGCCAAAGAAGCAGGTAGACTTAAGTATGACCATATGAGTGGAGTTAACCTAATTGAGTGTAGTAAAAAAGAGGCGTATGAGTGTGATGTGGTATACGGTACTAACAATGAATACGGTTTTGATTACCTAAGGGATAATATGGTGAGTAATTTAGATGATAGGGTTCAGGGTCCTAGATACTTCGCAATCGTTGATGAGGCTGACTCCATATTAATTGATGAGGCTAGAACTCCATTAATCATTTCTACTAGTGCTCAAGCATCTAACGAGATGTACAAACAGTTTGCTAATTTAGTTAACTCTTTGCAAATTGAAAAACATTACTCAGTAGATGAGAAATCTAATTCAGTTTCCCTTACAGATGAGGGTGTTGATTACTTGGAAAAACTTCTTAAAGTTAAAAATATATATGAAGATCCTCAACTAGCATATCACTTAGATAATGCACTTAAAGCTAAAGAGCTTTACAAACTAGATGATGAATATATGGTTAGAGATGGAGAGGTATTAATTGTTGATGAGTTTACTGGTAGGGCACTTGCTGGAAGAAGGTATAGTGAGGGACTACATCAAGCGATTGAAGCTAAAGAGGGTGTAGAGGTAAAAAGAGAGAGTAGAACTATGGCTACAATTACACTTCAAAATTACTTTAGATTGTATTCATATCTCTCTGGTATGACGGGTACTGCACTTACAGAAGCCGAGGAGTTTTCTTCCATATATCACTTAGATACAATTGTTGTTCCTACTAACAAACCAGTTGTTAGAAAAGATTACAATGATGTTGTTTACAGAAGTCAAATGGGAAAGTTTAAAGCAATAGTGGAAGATATTAGAGAACATAACAAGAAGGGTCAACCAGTATTAGTAGGTACTACCTCTGTAGAAAAATCTGAAGTCCTCTCTAATATGCTTTCTAAGGAAGGAATTGCTCATGAGGTATTAAATGCCAAATATCATGAAAGAGAGGCTAAGATAGTGGCTGGGGCTGGTCAGAAGGGCTCTGTAACTATCGCTACTAACATGGCAGGAAGAGGAACAGATATTGCACTTGGAGATGGAGTAAAAGAGGTAGGTGGTTTGTATATAATTGGTTCTGAGAGACATGAATCAAGAAGAATAGATAACCAATTGCGAGGAAGATCTGGTAGGCAGGGAGATCCTGGTGAGTCTCTTTTCTATGTATCTTTTGAGGATGAACTTATGAGACTTTTTGGTGGAGAGAGAATGCAACTCATTATGTCTCAGGTAGGCTTAGATGATGATATGCCAATATCTATGGGTATATTGGGTAAAACTATTGAGAATGCTCAAAAGAGAGTAGAGTCACATAACTATGATATTCGTAAACACTTAGTTGAATATGATGATGTATTAAATCAACAGAGAAATATCATATATGATTTAAGAAGTAAGGTTTTAGAGATATCTAATCAACCGTATGTAGAGAGTAAAGTTGACTTAGAAAAGGATATGCTTTTTGCTCTTCCTTTAGATATAGATTCATTGGAAGATGAGTTAGATAGTTTTGCTGTAACAAAATCTGATTCTTGGGATATTTCAATATTAAATGAATTGAAATTTAGATTAACTCCATTAGATATCTCTATTTTAAAGAAGGTATTTGAACATATTGAATTTCTTGTTTCTTCTCAACTAGAGAGTGATATGGAGATAGATAATATAGAGGAGAGGAATTTGTATATACAGATTAAGAATTTAATTACTGAGGAGACTTTTGAAAAGGCAGTAAAGAGATTAAAGTTTAAGAGTAGTATTGAATACTTTAGAGATTTAGAGAGTAAGAGTGTAGTAGAAAAGATTAAATCATTAAAGAAATTAATCCTAATTTCCTTTATTGAACATATATACTCCATTGGTTCTCTCCCTATGAGAGAGCTTTCTAAGGTATTAATCTTGCAAAGTATTGATAGATATTGGATGGAGCATTTAGATAATATGCAAGACTTAAGAGAGGGTATTTCCTTGCGTAATCTTGCTCAAAGAGATCCTTTAGTGGAGTATAAAAATGAAGGTTTTAGACTCTTTGATTCTATGCTTAGAAGTATAGATGAGAATACTGTAAATAGATTCTTTAAGGTAAGGGTAGTAAAAAGAGAGGATCAATTAAGAGTTCCTGTTAAAACAGAGAAAGAACAGGTAAAGAGTTTAACTGATAACAGACCGGGACAGGTAGATAAACAGCAGACTGTTAAAAGAAGTAGTAACAAAGTAGGTAGGAATGATCCATGTCCTTGTGGTAGTGGTAAGAAGTACAAGAAGTGTTGTTATCCTAAGTATGGATAGAGTTTTGTAATCCCAGAATTATGTTGATAAATATAGGATATATTATAGGTTCATTGACCTATATCTCTAAAGTGTAATATTCTTTAATACAATATCTTAATACTAATATGGCTAAACCAGAAGAAACAAAAAAAGTAATTCCTCAAAGACAAAGTGTTCATGTTGTGTTCTTTTCATGCGAGAATTGTGGTGAAGAGGTTGAATATATACAATTCTGTCCTGATTGTGGTAAACCAATGAGAGTAATAGATGTTGTTGAAAAGTTCGGAGAAGAAGCAGAAGAATTGATTAAAAAGATAGAGGATAGGTTAGCAAAGAGTACTCCTCAAACAGAAGAGAAAGAGTTTACTCAAATAGTTGATGAAATAGAGCCAGAGGTAATTACTCTTGATGATACAGTTCCAACAGAAGAGGTAGTAGAAGATGGAGTTGATTCTTTAGATGATATTTTTCCTGATGATGATTCAGATGTAGAGGGTAAGGGTGTTAAAACAGATGAAGAGCTTTCTGATTTAGATGATATTGTTGCTGAGTTAGATAAGGAAGATGATGATTTTTCCATGGATGACTTTGGTGATGATGGTCTTCCAGAACTTTAATACTCATTAAAGTTTTTTTGTATACTTAAAGTAATTGTGAATGTAGGATATAATGGGGATACCATATATTCTTTTTAACTATTAATGCAACAAAAAAAGAAATACAATATTGCAGTAGTATATGACCCTTTGTACAAAAGGGGAGGAGCAGAAGTTCATCTTAGATATATATTAGATACATTTCAAAAGAAAACTCTTTTTACAGCTTACTGTGATAGAGAGTTTGTAAAAAGAGAGTTCCCTGATATTGAGATCAAAACTTCCTTTATGCAATATCTACCATGGAAGTTTAAGTTAAAAAACTTCTACAATTTGTTTTTACCATTAGCATACAGATCTTTAAGATTTAAAGGATTTGATGGAATACTCTCACTTTCAATATCTTTTGCTAAATTTGCTAAAGGAAATATCCCTCATATTAATATATGTATGTCTCCTCCTAAATTCCTTTGGATGAAAGAGGGAAGAAGTATTAAGGGCAAAGAGCAGTTAAAGGGGATAGATAAGTTACTTTTTGGTATTTACTCCTTCTTTATGAACACCTTTGTTGAGGATATATGGAGAAAATGGGATAGAAATGCTGCAAGGAAATTAGATAGGATTGTAGCAATATCTAATGTTGTTAAGGATAGGATTAAGAAATATTACGATTTAGATGCTGATGTAATATATACGCCTGTAGATGTAACTGGTATTTCTAAAGCTAGTAAGGGTTTTAACAAAGAGAATTGGTATCTGTACTTAGGTAGAGTAGAAACTTACAAGGGTGTTGAGTTAGCGATTAGAGCTTGTTTAGATGCAAAGGTTCCTCTAAAGGTAGGAGGTATTGGAAATGATTTAGAGAGAATGAAAAATCTAGTTAAGGAGTTAAATGCTAAGGGTTTGGTAAAATTTCTGGGTTACTACTCTGATGAAGAAAAGCCCGTTCTTTTAGCTAAGGCTAAAGCTTTACTTTTTCCTGTTAAGGGTGAGGATTTTGGTATAGTTCCAGTTGAAGCCAATGCTGCTGGTACTGCAGTGATTGCATATAGAGATGGAGGTGTAGTTGAAACAGTATCTGATGTTAATCCTAAAACAGGGAAATTCTTTGATGAATATGACTTTAAATCTCTTTCTAAAATACTTAAAAAGTTTGATGAGAAGGAGTATAAAGCAGATAACTGTAGAAAGCAGGCAGCTGAATTTGCTTCAGAGATATTCCAATACAAGCTAAAAACATATGTGCAAGATATATTGGCAGGAAGTAAGTAATGGCTAGAGACACTGTTATTGTTCTAAAATCTATTAATTACTCCGAAGCGGATAGGGTACTTACTGTATTTGGTAAATATACAGGTAAATTTACTCTTTTTGCTAAAGGTATTAGAAAAATTAATAGCAAAAACAGGGGTAATATTCAGACTTTAAATGTGTGTGATATATCCTTCTATGAAGGTAAGGGTTTACCCTTGCTCACAGAATCTCAATTAATATACTCTCCAGATACAGACATACTCAAAAACAGGATAGAGGATATTAAAAGGGTTTTAGATATCTTAGGAAAGATTTTACAAGAGAACGATCCTAACCAAAAAGTTTTTAATATGCTTGAGAGTTTATGTAAGAAGAACTTTGACATTGAGAGTGTTAATAGGTTTAGATTAATCTTTTTAAAAGAGATGGGATATTTAGGAGATTTCTCACTGTGTAGTGTATGTGAGAGTAAGAGTGACCTAGAATATATTGACCTAATATCTTTTGCTCTTCTGTGTAAAAACTGCTACAGTAAAACAGGAAATGGTTATAGATTAGGTGATAATATATATATAGAAAAAAAGTTTACGCAGGCCTTGGATGTATATATTAAAAGGATAATTGAGGAGATATAAAAATGAGATTAAAAACTGCCTTTATTACAATTTTGTATATTCTTTTCCTTGGAACTATATTTTTTTTCCCTTTAAATACTGCTTACTCTCAACAGTGGAGTGATTCTGTAATAGTAACTGGCCAAGTTAAAGTTGATATATATTCTACTGTAGAGCTTTCTCCAGTTACCGTGGAGATTAGACAACCTAGTACTGTAACTGTAAGGATTTTAACTCCTACGGGTATAGGTATTGCAGGAAGGAGTGTAGTAATAGTTGCTCCTGGATTAATAATTACTCAGCCAACAGGGGTTACAGATTCTCAGGGTAGAGTGACTGCTACGGTATATTCTACCTCTGCAGGTACATATACAGTTTCCGCCAAGGATATTACATATGGGTATGATATTGTTATTCAAAACAGTAAAACATTGTATGTTGTTCCTGTTAATGCGCCTACTTTTTCTCCAGAGCCTTACTATACTAAGGGTACAACAAATACTGTAATTTGGAGTTCTTTTGGTAATGGGTATGACTATTATGTTGAAGTAAGTGAGGATCCTAATTTTAATACAGTAATGGATAACTCTGGTTGGATAGATAGTAACTCATACGAAGCAGAAAATCTTGAGAATGGAAAGATGTATTTTTATAGAGTTAAAACCAGAAATCCATATGGAGGAGAGAGTGGTTGGTCTCCATCTGTATTTTCTGTCCAAGATAGTGAGCCTCCTGAGATTAAGGTCATTACTATTGGTGATGTTGGAGATAACAATACGGTTGTATGGGATTCCAAAGATAGTGTAGAGATGATATTTACTGTTACAGATAACCTCCAATTAGAGAGTGCTGTGTTTCTTTGTGTTAATTCAAAAGATGAAACATATCAGTGTACTACTGACTATAGAATGGAGGGGGATAATTTAATTGTATCAATACCTTTAAACCAGTTAGAAAGAATCTCTGGTGCATATCTTAGAGGTAGTTATGAATTCTGTGTAGAAGCTACTGATAGTGCAGGAAATATTAAAAGGGTCTGCAATATTGTTTTAACTATTCCTTCTGGATTACCCCCAGAGGAGGAAGAAAAGGAGCCAACTATTGTTGAAATTATTCAACAGGGAGTAATAGATATTGGAGCAAATATTGATAAATTAGTAGGCAACTATGACCTTAATAACTTAGAGGCACTTACTACTTCTACAAGTATTATTACTGTTGCTACTGCCTTTATTCTTACTTTTGGTAGTTTGATTAATCTTCCTTTGGTACTGTTCCAACTATTCCTTAACTTACTTAGATGGTTAGGTTTTAGGACTGGTGCTAAGCCTTTGGGATATGTATATGATGCTTTAACAAAAGATCCAGTTCCTCAAGCAATAGTTAGAATATATGATGAGAATGGTAAGATGGTTTGGTCTGATGTAACAGATGGTAGGGGATACTTTTCTGCGAAACTTAAGGAAGGGAAGTATAGGATAGAGGTTCGTGCTTCTGACTATACATATCCTTCTACTATTATCTACGGTAAAGATGACTATCCTTTATCGAATGTATATCATGGGGAATTTTTTGAGATTAATCAGGAAAGTATTCCTAACTTCTCTATTCCTCTTGATCCTAAAGAAGTTTCTACTTTCAGAGTATTAAGAGAGATAGTGTGGGGTAGAGTCAAAGTTCTTTTTAGTATATTACATACTCTTTTGTTTATTGTTGGTCTTGTTCTTTCAATATATATGTATGTTAAAAGACCGTATTGGTTAACTGCTTTAGTACTGTTCCTGTACTTACTCTCTTTCCTCTTTATGATTAGAAAGGTATTTACTAAGAGAGTTAAATATGGTGTAGTAAGGGATATTGATAGTAATCCAGTAGAGGGTGTAGTGGTTGGTTTAAGGGATATGGAGTTTGAGAAGTTAATATTAAAGAGGGTTACTGATTCTCATGGTAGGTATAGGATATTAGCTCCTCGTGGTAGGTATAGGATAGAGGTTTTAGAAACAGGATATAAGGTGGAGAGTATAGAGGGGGATAGTGAGGTTGTTATAGAAAAGAGGGAGGATTGGGTGAAAAGAGATATTACTGTTTCTAAGATAGAGAGGGAGTAATGTATTGAAAAAAGTGTATTCTACTGGTATTATTCATTTGTTTATATGGGTGTATAGCTCAATTGGTAGAGCAAACGGCTCTTAACCGTTAGGTTCAGGGTTCGAGCCCCTGTACACCCATTTCCTTTCTTGCTCCGCCTTATTCTTGACCTTACTTATATAAAAGAGTATTTTAAGATATATAAATTAGGTTTAAGCTCTATGAAATATAAAGAGAATAACGCCTCAAGACTATTTAGAAAAACACCGATAATTGTCTTAGTTCTTTTTTTCTTACTGGGGGTTCCTCTTCTAGCACTTTTTGGTATTGTAACTACTATAATCATCTTTTCCAATAAACCTATTCTTTTTCCGGTATTTGCCTTTGTTTGTTTTGGTATTTTTCTCTATTTCACAATATGGTTGATTAAACCGGTGAAAGAAACTAAGAAATAGACTAATTGGGTGTAAAACAGAGATTATGTCCCAGAAAGTTCAGGGATTTTAAAAAGGAGAGGTAAAAGGTTCGACATTCGACCCTGCACACCCATTTTTTTTCTTTTCAAAGATGTAGAATATATTAATAACTTTATTGATATATCTATGTTAGACAGAAACAAACTTAAAGATTTACTTAGAGAATTTAATGTAAAAGGATATGCGGATCCCAATTCAAAATATATAGATAATGGTAAGAATGGAAAAGTTCTAAACCTAACAATAGATGATTATACTTATGAAGATGAATTCTATGGAGGGGAACCTTACTGTGGGAATGAAACTATATGGGAGAACGGTATAGATATCTTTAGATGTGTTTATTGGGGAAAAGTAATTAAAGGGATTAACTTCTCAGACATTTATGATTTTTTGAGAAAAGCATTATCTAAAGGTCCAGATGGAGAGTTAGTACACAGAGGTCCAAGTGAATATGTCCAAGGAGAATTAAAATATACAAATAGCATAGAGGGGGATATTGAAGAGTTTAGGCAAGTAGAAAAAATATTTATGAATGAGAGAGAAGTATATATTGCATACTTTGTAGGTGGTAGGGTGAATATTAGGAAATAGCAGTATATTTATTACTCTTCTACACTTTCCCAATCAAAGTTTGTAAAAGTATCACCAACAGATGTCTGTATATTCTGATTTAATAGGGCATTCTCTTCCTCATTATTACCTATTGAACCAATACTAAAGAATAATGCTACAAGAATACCTGCAATTGCCATAAAGAATACTTGAACTGTTTGTATTATGAAAGCCTCAAACTTATCCCCAAGTATATTTAATATTGCATTTGCTATTTGACCACCTATCCCAGTTGCCCCTAATATTTTTCTAAGGAATTTCTTTGCACCCCTTAATAGTTTGTTAAAGATTGGGTTTAATATTTTAGTTCTTATTCCCTCAGAGATATTATTTAAAGGCTTAGTAATATTTTGAAGAGCTTTCTTAAAAATTCTTCCTGGGGTCATATTGTAAAGAGCATATCCTAAGCTTTTCTTGTTTAACTTCCCATCTTCTCCACAAGCTAGTTTTAACCACAACTCTCCTGTATTAAACATTCCATTAGCAAGATTTTTAGGATGGAAGTAGTAGAGTTTCCCTAAGAGTTTTCCCATTACGCTATCTCCTTGGTTAAAGTAACTACCAATTAATATTGGGTTACCATCTTTGTCTTTTAATATCTTTCCATCATCATCTTTATCAAATACATCTATTCTCTTAACTACTTGAGTAAATCCCAGTCCCTGTGTTTCAAACTTATCCCATTGTCCAGAAAGGAATACTGCATTAAAACTTTTAGAGCTATCTAAAAATCTTTTAAGAAGTAGGGCTCTTTGAAAACGGACCTGATAGTTTTTTCGGTTATTATTCATAAAGGATCGTAATTGGCTCTCTACACGAGCTACCTCGCCCTCTACATCATCAATTTCTATGTTTTCTTCTCTTAATCTCTCAGATACAATTCTAAATGCTAAAGCTTTGTATATGGTTTCTTGGGAATCATGTAAAAAAGTTGGATCTTGTGTATCCCAAATCCTTGAGTTTTGTTTTAATATACTGGTATATAGCTTTGAATATTTCTCATCTAATCCTCTATCTTCAAAGTATGCTCGGAGTTTTTGCTCTCTTTCATCTTCTGTTGGGATATTAATATCTGTGAGAATATTAAATATATCTTCTCTTTTAACCTCTGTATCTAATATTCTTTTTCTAAACTCCAGATCTTGCTCCATTTCCTGTCTTGCTTCTTCAATCTGAGTAGCAGTGTAGTCTAGGGTGGCTCCGGGCATATTTCTGCTTGCAAATCTCCATTGGTCGTCTCTCCATACAGCTTTATCTGCACCCTGTGTAACTCTATCTATCTCTTCTTCTCTTTTTTGATCAATTTCTGTTTCTGTTAAAGGTGTTTTATTTCTTTCTGAAAACTCCTTTTCCATTTCTTTACGAGCCTTTTCAATTTGTGCTTCTCTGTAGTGCAAACGAGCTTCTGGGGTATCTCTTCTGGTAAATTTCATACCTTTGTCTCTCCATGTTCCTCTGTCTTTACCATGTGTTGCCTTATATATTTCTTCTTCTCTTGTTTTAGTAAATTTCTGTTTTCCGTCTACATCCTTTAATATACTTGAAAGAAGAATATCTTGTCCTTTATTAATGATTTCTTCTTTCTTTTTAAATCTTTCCTTTTTATAATCCTCTCCTAGAAACTCTATATCTAAATCTGGGAAATCTTTATCTTCCTTAGTTGGCATGAACTGCTTTCCCCACACAGCCTTATCTACAACCATTTTACTTTCTTCCTTTTTAATATTTTTATAGAAATTTCCTAACTCTATGGCTTCTTCACCAGAGAGATTGAATTTCTTAGCAAACATTGATAGTAGAGCAGCGTCAGCCTTTGCATCAAGATTTCCTCCTATTGAGGTCCACTGAGTTAGGAACCTGTTTCCATTCCTCTTTTCTCTTTCCTTTTTAATTCTTTTACTTAGCTCTGAGGGTGGTGTAAAGGGGCTAGTTGCGAATTTCTTTTCATTTCCCATTTGGATTGCAGTACTCTCTTCCATTAGTCTTTTAATTTCTTCTAATGTAGTACCAATGGGATAGAGAGCAGGTTGTGTCCCTATCTCTAAAAGAGAATTGCCTAATTCTCCAACATTTGGATCTGGTTTAATATTTGAATACTTTTTAGTTTTTTGTAAATCAAAAAGAAAATCAAATATTTGATCGTGTATTGTTTCGTCCTTCTTTTTATTCATTTCTAATTAAACATACCACCAACTACAGGAATCTTTTTAACAGATTTTGCCATATCATCTCCAGCACCCATTAAACTCTTGTTTGCTCCTACTCCAAGTGCTCCATTTATTATCTTAGGCATGTTAGCTGCAAAGAGATATCCAGCAATTACAATTACACTCCTTAGTGATATTATGACATCAGGCCATAATACTCCACCATTTGAGAAAAAATTGAATTTACTAGGGTCATTAATGCTTTGAGATATTAGGGTAAAACCATTAATTAAGATAAATATGGCAGGAAAAACTAGAGTATTTGCAACAACAGATTTAAACCAATTAGTGATTTGGTTTGTATTTCCTGGGATTGCACCCATTAACATTTGGAAGGGAGCTAATATGACATTACCAAACAGCTTCAAATATGAAGTAAGTAACGCTATAAAAAGTTTAAAAGCAGCATAAAAGGAGATTACAATTATGATTAAGCTCTTAATCAGTTGCCCCAAAATTGCGTATTGTGCTCCTGTTTTAAGTATATAAACAGTGTTTTTTGCCGCAAATTGTATCCAATGAAGTATTGGCTGTAAAATCTCGGCACTAAAACCTACTCCGACTTCTAAATCAGCTGCTTTGTCAACGTTTATCGAATTCACGATTTCAGGCATTGTTTTATCAAGATAGAGGTAAATAAGGCCAAACAATCCTCCTCTCGCAATCTCTCCTCCTATTGTGTTCCCAGTACCAGTCATTAAACCAAGTAGGGGCTTACCAACGATAGGGATATTTCCTATTGTGTTGTCGATAAATGTATCCTCCCTTGCAACTTTATAGATATTATCTGCCAAAACCCAAACATTCTTGTATTCAATTACTTCGAGTTTTGGGTCTTGGTATGGGTTAAGATCAATTGGCTCGTAGATATCTTCGAATACTGTTCTTGAGATATTCATAGTAATCCTTCCTACATCCATAACAAATCCAACGATAGCGAAACTAAAGGTTGCTAAAATTAAACTAATTATTAAGTTGGGTAGTGCTCTAGAAAAAGTTACTGTAACATTTCCTTGTAGTTTCTTTCTAAACATAATCATGAAACCAACAATAATAAATATTAGTACATAAAGTACATAGACAATATTTAATGAGTGACTCCAAATTTTATCTAACTGAATAGTATCTTTAAGGTAGTTATATCCTGAAGAATTTGTCTCCACTTCTTCTTCGGGTTCTTCAATTTCTACTAACCCCTCCGTCTCATCAATAAACTCTTCTGGTAAGCCCAATATTTTGGTTTTTATGAATTCAACAAGTTTGTTTGCTTTTTCTTCTTCTCCTTCTCCGCCTTTTTCTTTTTTCCACCACTCATTCCCTGGGACACCTTGATATCCGTCCGACTGTGCAAGTAAAGAGTTGTTGTCACCATATCCAGGAATAAATCTTTGGGCTAGGTGATCCCCAACATTAATATCAGGGTACATACTAAATATTGCTGTATTGGCATTATCTACCATACCTAATAATCCTTGAGTCTTTAAAGTGGTAGATTTTGAAGCTGCAACTTCATCTTTAACACAATATATTTGATCTCCTAGAAATACAGAAAGTATATTCATTAGGGATGCTGTTGTATTTATTTTCTTTACAGCATCAATACTATTCTTAGTACCAGTTATTGCTTGACTAGAGTTATTTATCTCCTCATATATTGCCTCTAAGTCAATACAATCAACCTGTGTTTCATCAGTAGGAGTAATCTCTTCTTGAGCAAATATTGGTTTAGGGATAAGGACAAAAAGAAGTATGGTAAGGATATAGAGCAGTTTCTTTTTCATTTGATATCAATATTAATTTAAAGAAATTATTTTTAAATATTTATCATAATTACAGTATAGATTATTTTCTCCAAAACATCGACTTTCTCCATAGTTCTTACTTGTGTAGTATGTGTTAATATAGTCAGTATATATACAATATCCATCTTTTTGATTTAAATTACATTTAACAAGTACAAACCCTTTATCTTTTAATTCAATTGATAACCAATTTATCCAATTATCACAAATGAATATGTATGAATTAAGTCTAGTAGAAAAGATCTCTTTACATTGTGAGCTATCCCATTTGAAATACTCTGTTTCATTTTCTATACCTTCTGCTTTATGATACTGTGCACCATTTTCAATAGATTGGGAGATTTCATCTAGGGTATATGAATAGTCATATGGGTTAATTCCATAGAGTAGGTTGTTGTGTAAATTCCAGTACTCTTTAAAATCTCTAATATTTGGGATATATCCTTCTAAATAGTCTGGATTTTCATAATTAATTGAGTATTTCCAATACTTAGGAACGAGGACTCCTTTTACTTGCGTTTTTGTAGTTAATGGAATTTTTACTTTTTGAATGTCTTCATTCCATATATCTAGTGTAGGAGTAAATTCTTTGTTTGAACCTGGTAAAAGTGATGGGTTATCTACTTTTAATATGCCTTTTTGAGCAATTAATATACCTACTATGAAAAAGAAAAAAAATATCAGCAGTTTTTTCAGATTTGCCATATATATTTTATATCTTTTATTTGCTTACTATTCAACCTATATCATATTAGAGGGTTAAGAGTAGACAGAGATTAGAGTTTGAGTGTATATTTAAGATATATATAACTTAAGAATTATTTATTATGGCAGAGAATGAAAGACCTTTATCAGACTTTATTTCTTCAGTAGAACAGGTTGATGCTCCTGTTGAAGAGGTACAGGAGAGTGGGCAAGGGGAGATTAAACCGAAAAAGAGTAAAGTTTTTCCAATTATTGTGGGTATTCTTTTACTTCTAATTATCGGTATGGGTGGTTACTATGTATATGATAATTACTTTAATGATTCTCCTTCACAAGAGGATGACTTGTTGAATACAACAGGTCAGGAATTAGAGGAGGAAGAGGTAAAGACAAGAGATTATGCCCTTTCTGAATATGAATTTAGTGCGAAGGTCCCACTTTTCACTAGAACAGAATCTTTTGAAGAATCACAAAGTGATACTGGAATGAATCAGGGAGATGTTGTATGGGAATGGGATATAGAGAGAGAAAAAAAGGATAATAGCCTTTTAGCATATCCTGATTACTTAGAGACAGTTTCTTTTACCTTTTTGCCTGATCCTGCTCCTGGGTGTGGTTTGGGTTGTGCTAGTGAACACTTGATATATATTGATATCCATACTAATACTGGTTCAAAGAGTTTAGAACAGGTTGGGGAGATATATTTTGAAAATATCAAAGATATTCTTTCTTCTGTTAACAAAGAAAATGATGATGAGGGTGTAGAGATTGAGCAAAGTACAGTAAGTATGTGGGGACAATCGGTTATTAAATTCTCTGGAATAGATGCTACTCCGGATAGTTTAAATGAGGGCTATCTTGTAGTTACTCCAAAGTATGTATATATAGTTACATATTTCCTTTCACAAGAGCCTGCGAATTCTTTAGAGGAGGCGAATAACCTAATGGGTTCCTTTATGTTTGGGAATTAAGATATAGAGTGTTTTAAATAGATTTTGTCATGTATAGGGGGGATTTAATAAATCCCCTTTTACTGTAATACTCTTTTGTTCCTATTGCAGATATTACTGATATCTTTTTAAAGCCTTCTTTTTTGGAGATATGCTCTGCTATTTGTATCATCTTTTTTCCTAAGCCTAAGTGTTGTGATTCTCCTTTACTTTCATTGCCAATATTTACTACATTTCCATATACGTGAACTTCTCTAATAATGGAAGAGTTTTTTAGATCTTCGATATATGTTTCTTTTTCAGGAATTGATAATCTTAAGAAAGAGCATATTTTGTCTGTATCTTTTGTTTTGTAAGAGATAAAGTACTCCTGGGATACTGAGGTTTCATATTTAATTGTCTCTAATTCTAGGTTTTCCCATTTAACACCTTCCCCCTTTATTTCTCTACTTCTAATATCTTGGATATTTTTACCTAATCTTTTTATTTCTTTTTCTGCGATTTGTCTGAAATTTGTACTTTTGTTGCCAGAGAGTATTTCATTTGATGGGATATCTCTTACTATTCTTGTTAATCTGGCATATCTAGGTGTAGTAGGAAGGATATTAACAAAGAGATTAAGGAGTTGTTTATGTGTATATGGTTTGTATTTTCCTTCATTGAAATACTTTTCTAATATGGTATTTCTAATTATTGATGTTGGATATATCTTTAATTCATCTGGTCTAAACTCTTTACTCCAAAGTCTTTTGTAATCTTTAATATCTTTTTTTACGTTAGAGCCGTATAGATTAGGCATCCAGTGTGCATGTATTTTAAAACCAGCAAGTCTAAGTAGTTCAAATGCTTTTTTACTTTCTTTAACACGGTGTCCTCTCATATTTAATTTGAGAATACTGTCATCTAAACTTTGTATACCTATTTGTATTTTGGTTGCACCTAATTTCCTAAATCGAATTACTTCATCTTTTGTGATGTAATCTGGTCTTGTTTCTAATACTAGTCCTACATTTCTGCAAACTGTAGTTTCATTGTATTTTTGGACTTGCGAAAGTTGTTCCCATGTAATTTCATCAATCCCTTTGGCATCTAGCTCAAAAGAAGTTTTACCAAAGCTATTCATACCGTCGAAACATCTTTTTACAAACCAAATGATGTATTTTTCTGGATATACAGAACATGTACCACCTAAGATAATCAGCTCGATTTTATCACTGTTATGCCCTATATTTTGTAATGCCTTTATCCTATTGTAGGTCTGAAGGAAAGGATCAAAATTGTTCTTTAACGCTCTTTGAGCACCCGGTTCAGAAGCAATATATGACTTTGGCATATTGATTTCATTAGGACAGAATATACACTTTCCTGGGCACATAAAGGGCTTCATCATGACAGTAACAGTAGCTACACCAGATTGGGTTCTAGTAGGCTTCATCCTAATTCTCTCCTCAATCAATTTACTTTTGGAAATCTCATTTTTACTGACCAACCTCTTGTATTCTTCTACGAGTTCATCATGTCTATACAACCCTTTACCCCCTTTAGGATACCTTTTTAATATCGTTTGTAATGAATTCTCTCTCCATACCCTAGTACTCAATATCTTGTTGAATATCTCTTTTGAATTTTCCATTATGATCTTGCTGCTAAAATACCTGTACTCCAACAAATCTGAAGATTGTATCCACCAGTAGGACCATATACATCTATTATCTCACCAGCAAAGTAAAGGTTATCAACTATCTTAGATTTCATTGTAGTAGGATCTATCTCTTTGATATTTACACCTCCAGCAGTAACAATTGCTTTGTCCCAATCGTCTAATTTAATTGGTGTTATCCTAAAATCTTTAAGCAAATTTACAACCTTACTTCTTTCCTCTTTAGATATCTCTGCTACCTTTTTCTCTAAATCTATACCACATAGATCTAAAAACACAGGTATTAGAGATGATGGTAGCAACTTCTTTAATGAATTCTTAAACACCTTATTTCTGTATATCTGAAAGTCCTCCCTAACTCTTCTATCTAGTTTCTCCCGAGATAGCGCCGGTTTAAAATCTATACTAAGTTGCACCTCTCCCTTTTCTAGTGCATCCCCTATATATCTAGACATATCTATAACTATTGGTCCAGTCATTCCCTGATGGGTAAAAAGTGCTTCTCCAAATTTACTAGTAATCTCTTTCTCTTTTTGAAATGCAGTAATCTTTACATTAACAAGGGAAAGACCCTCTAATTTCTTTATCCATCTTTCCTTACAGATAACGGGAACTAATGCAGGTTTGGGTTCCACAATGCTGTGTCCAACTGATTGAGCAAGAGCATACCCATCACCATTAGAACCGGTAATTGGATATGATTTTCCTCCTGTAGCCAAAATATATCTTTTAGCTTGAAACTCACCTTTGTATGTTACTACTGACCTTATACTGTTTCCTTCCATATTGAAACTAAGTACAGATGTATTTTGGAGTATGTCGTCTATGATTTCCTCTTGTAATCCATATATTATATCTACAGCGCTGTCACTTTTTGGAAATACTCTGTTTCCTCTTTCGATCTTCAGTTTCACTTTCAACGTTTTTTCAAAGTAATCGAGAGTATCTTGTACAGAAAAGCGAGAAAAGGCACCGTAGAGGAATTTGCCATTCCTTTGATATCTAGATATCAAATCCCTTAGGTCGTGATTAAGAGTAGTAACATTGCACCTACCTTTTCCTGTTATAGCTATCTTTTTCCCTGGTCTGGGATTCCGTTCAATGACGAGGATATCCTGTCCAAGCCTTTTACACTCTACTGCCGCAATTAACCCTGCAGCTCCACCTCCGATTATGATTGTATCGTATATTCTTTTGTCCACACACCATTATACCCCACATCCCATGCGTCTGTCCCATGCACGATGTTTTGGGTTTGACCCCACTCTGACCCCCAGAAACCCCGTTGTACAATGCAAAGGCGGCTGTTTTCGCGTCGTTTTCGCGTACGCAATACGTACGAAACGCACGTCGTAGAATTCGAAAAGGTTGACCAGACGGAAAATGGATGGGGTCGGTGCAGGGTCAGACCTCTGGGTCCCCCTTGTTTGAATTTGTGGTAGAATGGTTCAATAATTTGAGAGTACTTGAATATGTTAGAAAAGAACAAAGAGAAGACCTTATTGATATTTAAACCAGATATATTGCAAAGGCAGATTGTGGGCGAAATTATCAGCCGTTTTGAACGAAAGGGGTTTAAGATTGTTGGAATGAAGATGTCAGTTCCAAGTAGAGAGTTAATCGGTAAACACTACGTAGATGATCCGAAATATCTTATTGAGACAGGTGATAAAGCGAAAAAGGGAGCGGAAGCCAGAGGAGAAGATACTACCAATTGGAATTCGCTAGAAAGAGGTAAATGGATTAGAGAATCTAATATAAACTACCTTACTTGTGGTCCTGTAATAGCAGTTGTTTTACAAGGCTTTGGAGTAATAGCAGGAGTTAGGAAAATGTTAGGAAGTACTAGTCCCGCAGATGGTGATGTAGGAACAATTAGAGCTGACTTTTCACTGGACTCATTTGCTCTTGCAGATGAGCAGGGTAGGGTAACTAGAAGTATGATACATGCTTCGGATAGTGTAGAGAATGCGGAAAGAGAAATAGGGCTATGGTTTAATGCAACAGAAATATCAGAGTATGAAACTGCAGCAGAGAAAATCTTCTATGATGTAAGTTGGTCTGAGTAAGTTTAAAGCTTAAGAATCTCGTCAATTAAGGTTTGTTTTTGAATTGATTCATTATCATTACTCTCAATCTTCTCAGCATCAATCGCTTTCATCTCTCCATCAAGGAATTTTTTCAATTTAAGAAAATCTTTCATTAAAGTATCCTTTAAAGTTGGGTTGTATAGAGCAACAGCAGGGTGATACATTGCAAATATAGGGATGCCACTACTATGAGTGAAAGCTTGACCATGTACAAGGGATATTTGTTGCTCGGGAAGAAATCTCTCTAATGCGTGTCTTCCTAAAGGAATAATTACTTTGGGTTTAAGGAAAACAAGTTCTGCATTTAACCAAACTCTACAAGTATTTTTCTCTTCGGGTAAGGGTTCTCTGTTATCTGGGGGTCTGTATTTAACGACATTTGTTACATATACATCTTCTCGTGTGTATCCGATATTTGTAAGTAACTCGTCTAGTAGTTTTCCAGCAGCCCCTACGAACGGCTTTCCCTGTTTATCTTCATTTAATCCTGGAGCTTCGCCAATGAATACGATTCCAGATTTAGGAGGGTTGTTTTCATATACTGGTTGAGTAGCACTCTTTTTTAACTTACATCTGTTATTTACAGCAAAATATTGATGTATATCTCTTAAACTTTTAAAATCCTCTATCTTCATATTCCCCAATTATATCTTATCCCCTACTAGATAGTGTATAATTAGGTATGAAAAAGTTAGAGTACAAAGTTGATGTGTTTACAGGTATAAGGCCATCTGGTGGTCTTCATATTGCTAATGTGATTGGTTCTGTAAATACAATTGTAACTTTGCAAAAGAAAGAAGAGATTGGAAGGCCTATGGTTTTTGTAGCAGATTTACATGCTCTTACTGATGCTGAGCCAAAAGACACTCAACAGAATGTAATTGAAGTAGTAAAAGATTACATTGCATTGGGTTTAGATCCAAAAAGTTGTGATATTTTTATTCAGTCAGAGTTAATTGAAGAAATTTCTGAGTTAAATCTATATCTTTCTAGATTAATAACTGTATCTGAGCTATTAAGAGTACCAACACTTAAAGAGAAGATTAAGAAAAACATGGAAGTATCAAATGCCTCTGTTTTGCTTGCTATGTATCCCATTATGATGGCATC
>LSQX01265283.1_pt2 | contig 20728 bp, 17 predicted proteins | sample 654561 | NCBI WGS metagenome assembly LSQX01 (sample SAMN04489861, study PRJNA283612) | anaerobic digester metagenome | isolation source: 4 biogas reactors fed with cattle manure at either 37C or 55C with and... | place: Denmark: Kongens Lyngby | collected 2014 | reverse complement strand
TTCAGCCCCATACCTATACCAGGACCAGGGCGCTGTTCAACGAATTTGCCGAAGCCCTGAGCGCTGCGGACGCAGTGGTCCTGGCCGAAATCTACGGGGCTCGCGAGAAGAACATCTATCAGATCAGCGCTGCGTCTCTGGCGGAGAAGATCAAGGACATGCATCCGGAAAAGGAGGTATTCTTTATACCGGATTTCGAGGAGATGGCTGCTTTTGTGAAGGAACGGACAACCGCCGGCGATATGGTGATGACCATGGGGGCCGGCGACATTTACCGTGTCGGTGAGATCATCCTGGGAGCGGAAGACAGATGAAACGCACGGAAAGGGTCTGCAGGATCCTCCAGATCCTGACGGAAAATCCCAATAAGGACTTTTCGCTGGGCTATTTTGCCGCGTTGTTCGATTGTGCGAAATCCAGTGTCAGCCAGGACATGAAAACGATTCGCACCTCCGTGGAAGAGGGCGGATACGGGTTGGTGGTCACCACGGCCGGGGCCCGGGGCGGCGTCCGCTATATGCCCCACATTTCCGGAGAAAAAGCACTGGAAACGCTGCGGGAGATCCGGAGCCGGTTTCTGGAAACCGACCGGGTGTTGGGAAGCGGATTTTTGTATACATCGGACATCATGTTCGATCCGGAGATCGCCCGGGGCGCAGCCGAAATTTTTGCCCGCCGGTTCGCTGCGTCGGGGGCCACCTGTGTGGTGACCGTAGAGACCAAGGGCATCGCCATTGCGGCATTCACGGCGGAAATGCTTCGCATTCCGCTGATCGTTCTGCGCCGGGAAAGCAAGATTTCCGAAGGATCCACGGTGAGCATCAACTACTTTTCCGGATCTGCGGACCGGATCCAGAAGATGTCGTTGGCCAAGCGGGCGCTTCATCCGGGTGCCAACGCACTGATCATCGATGATTTCATGCGGGGCGGCGGCAGCATCAAAGGGATCCGGGACATGCTGAGCGAATTCGACGCGCGAACCGTGGGCATCGGCGTGGTGATCGTTGCGGCGTCCGAAAGCCGAAAAACGATCGGGGACTATTTCCCGTTGCTTCTTTTGACGATGGACAAGAAAAACGAAGGGATCGCCGCCATTCGGCTGAATCCCGAAATCGAAGAAGAATGGCAGGCGAATGAGCGTCGGGAGCTGAAATAAAGTTGGAAAGACTTCTATAAATGTAAAAATTTTCCTTGAATATTCTACAAACGGTTGTATAATTAGGGTACCCGTAACCGCCCACAGCGGTGTAAGCTTGACAAGGCAGAGAGGTGGTGTGTGTATGGATATTACCGATGTGAGGATACGCACGATGGACAACGGCGGCAGGATGAAAGCCGTCGCCTCCGTCACCTTCGACGATGAATTTGTAGTACACGATATCAAAATCGTCGAAGGAGAGAAGGGATTTTTCGTAGCGATGCCCAGCAAGAGAGTGGGGGATACCTTCAAAGATGTGGCGCATCCGTTACTGGCCGCAACCCGAAAAAAAATTTCCGATGCGATCTTCGACAAGTACAGGGAAATCGGAGAGAGTCCCACGACGGAACCAACTTCGGAATAATTCAGAACACAAAGACAAAACGACAGCTCGGCAATGCAATGGGATGTCGTTTTTCTTTGCGTTGGCAGACAAAGAATGCTATACTCTATAGTGTCCGTTCCGAAAAGGAGGCAACCCATGAAAAAACAGAACATTGCGACAATCGAAGACTTCCGGACCGACTGCGAACAAAAACGCGAGCGCAGGATGGCCGTCCTGTTTGAGCACGTGCAAAACGGCGTGGAGTTCATCGATCCTGAAAGCACCTACATAGACGATACTGTCACCATCGGCGGGGGGACCATCGTTTATCCGGGTGTTCTTTTATCTGGAAAAACGGTTGTCGGAAACGATTGCATTATCGGCGCCAATACCAGAATCGTGGACAGCGTCATCGGAAACGGCGTGGAAATCCAGGCTTCTCAAATCGTGGACAGCGAGATCGGAAACGAATGCAAGATCGGACCCTTTGCTTATCTGCGCCCCGACAGCAGGATCGGTGACAACGTGAAGATCGGCGACTTCGTGGAAATCAAAAACTCTGTCATCGGAGACGGGACGAAGGTTCCGCACCTCACCTACGTGGGGGATGCGGACCTGGGGCAGAACATCAATTTGGGATGCGGCGTCGTCTTCGTAAACTACGACGGCAGCACCAAACATCGTTCCACGGTGGAAGACAGGGCGTTCATTGGATGCAACACCAATCTGATCTCTCCGGTCACTGTGGGAGAAAAAGCCTATGTGGCGGCAGGCAGCACGCTGACGAAGGACGTACCGGCAGGCGCGCTGGCCGTGGCTCGCGCCCGCCAGGAGAACGTGCTCGGCTGGGTGGAAAAACGCGGATTGCTGGACAAGAAGAAGAAATAGCGAAGAAGGAAAACTGAACGGATGATGATCGGAGGAAAAAGACAAAAATGAAAAGCGGAATATTTGCAGACTACAAGATTTTCGCAGGGAATGCACATCCCGAACTGGCAGAAGAGATCGCAGGAATCATGGGAAGGACCCTGGGAAAAGCGACAGTAAGCAAATTCAGCGACGGCGAAGTCTCCGTCAGCCTCTGGGAAACGGTGCGGGGCCTGGACACGTACATTGTCCAGCCAACCTGTAATCCGGTGAATGACAACCTGATGGAACTCTGTATCATGATCGATGCGATGAAACGAGCTTCCGCGGGGCGGATCAACGCCGTTGTTCCGTATTACGGATATGCAAGGCAGGATCGTAAGGCCAAAGCCAGAGATCCGATCACGGCGAAGCTGGTTGCGGACATCATCAGTACGGCCGGCGCCGATCGGGTCGTCACCATGGACCTTCACGCTTCTCAGATCCAGGGATACTTCAACATCCCGGTGGACCACCTGAAAGGAATGCCGATCCTGGTCAAATATTTCCGAGAGAAAGATTTGGACGATCTGGTCATCGTATCCCCGGACCACGGCAGCGTATCCAGAGCCCGGAGCATGGCGCATCCTTTCGACGTGCCCATTGCGATCATCGACAAACGACGCCCCAAAGCCAATGTGTCGGAGATCATGAACATCATCGGTGACATCGAAGGAAAAACCTGTATCCTGGTGGACGACATGATCGATACGGCGGGCACCATCTGCAACGCCGCCAACGCCATGGTCGCCATGGGGGCGAAGGAAGTCTATGCGGCAGCCACCCATCCCATCCTATCCGGACCTGCGCTGGAACGGATCGAAGCTTCCGTCATCAAAGAGATGATCCTCCTGAATACGATTCCGATCCCCCCGGAAAAAATGCTCAGCAAGATGAAGATATTGTCGGTGGCGCCGCTCTTTGCCGAAGCGATGATACGGATATTCACCAACGATTCGATCAGTCGTCTGTTCGACGAATAGAAAGCCGGCGGCGGCTCTCGGAGCCGCCGGATAGTACGGAAGGCAATATGGTTATCATCTGCGGATTGGGAAACCCCGGGCGCGTCTACGAAAATACCCGTCACAACATGGGATTTCTGACGATGGATCTCCTCTCGGAGCAGCTGGGGATCCCCATCAAAAAAATCAAACACAAAGCGCTGTTGGGCGAAGGGTACCTGAACGGAGAGAAAGTGATTCTGGCCAAGCCCCAAACGTACATGAATCTCAGCGGCGAATCGATCCGGCCCCTGGTGGAGTATTACAAGGCGGAACCGGAAAATCTTCTCGTGGTGTACGACGATATCGATCTTCCGGTGGGGGAGGTGCGCATTCGCAGAAGGGGCGGCGCCGGAACCCACAACGGAATGCGTTCCGTGATCTATCAGTTGGGACGGGACGATTTCCCCCGAATCCGGATCGGGATCGGTGACAGCGGCTGTATTCCTCTGGATAAGTACGTGCTGATGAATTATACGGAACAGGAAAAACCCCTGCTTGCCGATGCCGTGATGCGGGCTGCCCGTGCCTGCGAAGTTTTCATCCGGCAGGGCATCGATGAGGCAATGGGGCAGTGGAGCGGCAATGCGCCGGACGCCGGAGGCGTTCCGGCGGAGCGTCTTCCGGGAAAATAAAAATGGGCAAGAGCATCAATCTGGTGGGCATCTCCGATACGAGAACAGCCCCGGCAGCATCCCGCCTGGCCGACGGGATCCGAGGACAGAACCTGATCGTTACCCCCTCAGAGAACAGGGCGAAGCGACTGGCGCAGGACCTGTCCTTTTTTGTGTCGGTCCCGGTCTATGTGTGGCCCGACGTGGAACCGGGGGCCTTGCGATACGAGGCAAAGAGCACTGCCGAGTTGGGATCCAGGCTGCAGATTCTTGAAAAGCTATGCACAGGGGATCCCTGCGTCATCGTGGCGCCTGTCATGGGGATATTGAAGAAGCTGCCGCCCCGGGAAACCTACGAAAGCGAAGCGCTCCATCTCTCCCTTTCGTCAACGATCGACAGGAATGCTCTGGTGAGACGGCTTTCCCTCATGGGATACGAGAGGGCAGACATCGTGGAATCGACGGGACAGTTTGCGGCCCGGGGCGATATCGTAGACGTATTTCCGCCGGGGCGGGAACATCCTCTCCGAATCGAACTGTTCGATGAAGAAGTCGATTCGCTGCGGCAGTTTGACGCCCGGACGCAGCGATCCCTCCGCAATCTGGATCGTATCGATGTCTATCCCGCACAGCTGCTCGTGCGAAACGAGGAGATTTTCGGGGCTGCCGTGAAACGCGTGTTGCAGGCCTATCGGAATGCGCTGCCGCGACAGATCGATGAGGAAGCCGCGGAGCGTCTGAAAGCGCGGAGAGAGTACCTGATCGACTGCATCGAAGAAGGCGTCAATCTGCAATACCTGGAACATTTTATTGCGTACTTCTATCAAACGACGCACTATCTTTGGGAATACATCGTGCAGCCCGGCTTCGTGATGATCGACGACCCGGTGCGTATGCGGGAAGTGTTCGATCTTTACGACAAGGAGTCCGAAGAGAGTCGAAGAACGATTCTGGAACGGGGCGAAGGCGTGCCCGAAGATTTCCGTTCTTTGCCCGAATGGGACGGATATGATGCCCTGACTGCCATGAATCGCGTCTGCGATGTCTATTACTGCACCCCCTTTACGCAACAGATTCCCGGAAAGATCCGACCGGATGAGATACGAAACGTAACGGTTCGACAAGCTCCGTCGTTCAACGGGCACATGGAACTGCTGGAGTCGGAACTCTCCCGTTTTGTCGATCGGGGATACCGGGTGACCGTCGTTTGCTCTTCCGCCGAGCGCCTGACCAATATGAGCGAATTTCTGGACCGGTCCGGATTGACCGAGGGGATAACGCTTCGTCAGGGAATCCTGTCCAGAGGCTTTGAAGATGAGGATGAGAAGATACTGTTCATCTCCGAATCGGACATCTTTCCCCACACGAAACAGCGGCGCAGACAGCATCGGGAGAGCGGCCGTGAAATCCGGACCTTTTCCGATATCCGGAAGGGCGATTACGTCGTTCACGAAAACCACGGGATCGGCCGGTTCACCGGTGTGGAAAAACTGGAGATCCAAGGCGGGATCCGCGATTATCTGAAGATACGATATGCCGGCGAAGATGTGCTGTATATCCCTGTAGATCAGATGGGATCCATCCAAAAATATGTGGGAAGCGACAGTATCACGCCTCGGGTCCATCGGTTGTCCGGCGGGGAATGGCATCGGGTCAAAGCCCGCGCCCGGGAAGCGATTGCGGAAATGGCGGCGGAATTTCTGGAACTTGCAGCCCGAAGAGAACAGACACCGGGCCATGCGTTCGGCGAAGATTCCACGTGGCAGAAGGAGTTCGAAGAAGCCTTCGAGTTCGAAGAGACTGCGGATCAGCTCAGTGCGGCAGAGGAGATCAAGCGGGACATGCAGAGTCCCAGAGCCATGGATCGACTGCTTTGCGGAGACGTGGGCTACGGGAAGACGGAAGTGGCGGCACGGGCGATCTTCAAGTGTCTGGAACAGGGAAAACAAGCCGTGATCCTGGCGCCGACCACGCTGCTGGCAAATCAGCACTTTCATACCTTGGGCCGGAGATTGTCGTCTTATCCGTTCCGTGTCGAAATGTTGTCCCGGTTTCGCAGCGAACGACAGCAGGAGAAGATCATCGAACAGACAAAGACCGGCGAGATCGATCTGTTGATCGGAACGCACCGGCTCCTGTCCGGCGACGTGACGTTCAAAGACTTGGGGTTGCTGGTGGTCGACGAAGAACAGCGATTCGGCGTGCAGCACAAAGAGGTCATTAAAAAGCTGAAAGAAAGCGTGGATGTGCTGACTTTGTCGGCGACACCGATTCCGAGAACGCTGCACCTGTCTTTGATCGGCGTGCGAAACATGAGCGTCATCGAGGAGCCGCCGGAGGATCGTTATCCCGTCCAGACGTATGTGGTGGAGCAGGATGATCTCCTGCTGCGGGACGTCATTCGCAGGGAGCTCGGTCGGGGCGGCCAGGTTTTCGTCGTATACAACCGGGTGAGAGGGATTCGGAAAATGGCCGCCCAAATCGGCGAGTGGGTTCCGGAGGCGCGGATCGCAGTCGGCCACGGGCAGATGGGCGAACGGGAATTGGAAGACGTGATGATCGGATACGTGGAAGGAGCGTACGATGTGCTGGTCTCCACGACGATCATCGAATCCGGCCTGGATATCCCGAATGCCAACACGATCATCATTCTGGACGCGGACAGGCTGGGCCTATCCCAGTTGTATCAGCTGCGGGGCAGAGTAGGCCGTTCCAGCCGGCTGGCCTATGCGTATCTGGTCTATCGAAAAGACAAGGTATTGTCGGAGATCGCGGAAAAGCGCCTCCGGGCCATTCGCGAGTTCACCGAATTCGGCGCCGGGTTCCACGTGGCCATGCGGGATCTGGAACTGCGGGGCGCCGGAAACATCCTGGGGACAGAACAGTCCGGACACATGCTTTCCATCGGCTATGAGATGTACTGTAAACTGGTGGAGGAAGTGGTCAGCGAGCTGCAGGGGCGCGGGACGCAGGAAAGCGGCCCCCGGGCCGATACGAGTATCGAGCTGTCCGTCCCGGCCTATTTGCCCGAAACGTATATCGCCGACGAATTGACCAGGCTCTCCGTGTACAAACGTATTGCGCTGATCCGAGATCACCGGGACCGGTCCGACATGCTGGATGAATTGACGGATCGTTTCGGCGACTTGCCCAAAGAAGCGGAAAATCTGCTGGACGTGGCGCGGATCCGTTCCATGGCTTCTTCCTGCGGGGTCGGCCGGATCGTTCTTCAGCATAAAAAACTCGTCTTTCTCTTTGAAAAAGAGAATGTGCTGTCGCCGGAGGTCTTCGCCCTTCTGCTGGACACCTTCGGGCATGGGCTGACCATCTACGGCGGCGTGGAACCCCGGATCGCCGTGGAACGGGACAAGCGTTCCGCGCTCATCCAGACACTGGACGTGCTGGAAAGAATGACCGAAAGCAGCGCAAAAGAAAATCGCTGAGTTCCTGTTCCATGCGTTGCAACGGGAAAAGTTTACAGATATAATGAAGAAGTTATACCGGATGGCACCCATCCCGGACCGCCGTTATCGAATCTGACGCAAAGGAGCGCTGGATGACCTCAGATGCCCAAAAGAATAAGACTTTTGTGAAAGGCGCCGTGGTCCTGGGGATCGCAGGCATCACGATCAAGGTTCTGGGCGCGGCGTTTCGGATCCCTCTGACGAATATCATCGGCGATAGCGGCATGGGATATTACCAAACCGCCTATCCGATTTATGTGCTCTTCCTTACGATCGCCACGGCCGGCATCCCTACAGCCATATCCCGGATGGTCGCCGAGCGCAATGCCGTCGATCAACCCTACGAAGCCCACAGAGTGTTCAAACTGTCCTTTATGTTGCTGTTGACCGTCGGTCTGGCGTCTTCGTCATTGCTGTTTTTCGGTGCGGAGCGCATCACTGCTTTCATCAAAGAGCCGGAAGCCGTCTACGCCATGAAAGCCATAGCGCCCGCCCTTTTTTTTGTTCCGCTCATGGCTTCATTCCGGGGATACTTCCAGGGACGGCAGAATATGACGCCCACAGCGGTGTCTCAAGTGATCGAGCAGCTGTTTCGCGTGGCGGTGGGCCTTGGGTTGGCGGTGTACCTCCTGCCGAAAGGCCTTCAGTTTTCCGCGGCCGGTGCTTCCTTCGGCGCCACGGCGGGCGGGATCTTCGGACTGGCCGGGATCCTGATTCTCTATCTCTTCAGAAAGAAAGAAATCGCTGCCGATCTCGAAGGTGCGGACCGGACGCCGGTCGAATCCGTGGGAACGATTCTGTTGGGTCTGCTGGTGATCGCCGTTCCCATCACCATCGGCGCTTCCATTATGCCCATCATCAACGCCATCGATACGGCGATCGTCAAATCCCGGTTGGTTGAGATCGGTTATGATTCCGCCTTGGCCCGGGGCTTGTACGGCCAGCTGACGGGCATGGCCGCCCCGCTGATCAACTTTCCCCAAGTGCTGACGCAGGCGGTGGCCATGAGTCTGGTTCCCGTTGTGGCTTCGGCCTATCGAAGAAAGGAAATCGGGTTCATGCAGCGAAACATCGCGCTGGGTCTTCGGTTCGCCCTTCTTCTGAGCATCCCCTGCGCCATGGGCATGACCGTGCTGGCCGGTCCCATCATGCTGCTCCTGTATCCGCTTCAAAAGGAGAGCGCAGCCAATGCCGCATCCTGCCTTGCCATCCTTGCGGTGGGGATCGTTTTTCTGGCCACGGTGCAAACGCTGACAGGGGTATTGCAGGGCGTGGGGAAACAGCTGATTCCTGTGCGAAATTTATTTCTCGGCGCACTGGTCAAGATCCTGCTCACCTATGCGTTGACCGGGATCCCCTCCGTCAATGTGCGGGGCGCGGCGCTGGGTACGGTGGCCGCCTACCTGGTGGCGGCCGCATTGAATCTTTTTGCGGTCCGGAAGTACACGGAGACGAAGATCGACGGCAGACTGACCTTCCTGAAACCGCTGGTGTCCGCTTCCGTGATGGGGGTTGTCGTGCTCCTCCTTCACCGGATGAGCGTCGGTGTGCTGGGGAACGCAGTGGCGACACTTCTGGCCATCGCTGTCGGTGCAGCGGTGTACGGATACATGATCCTGGCAACGCATGCAGTGACAATGGAAGAGATCGGCATGATACCGAGGGGCGATCGTTTGATCCGCTGGATGGGAAAGAAAAGGAGAGACGACCGGGATGTACGATAAGATACGCAGAAGAAGCGAAGACGAGGCGGAAGCGATCCGCCGCCTGACGGAGATCATACGCATCCTCCGAAGTCCCCGGGGCTGCCCCTGGGACAGGGAGCAGACCCACGAAAGCCTGATCCGGGGCATGATCGAGGAGGCCTACGAAGTCGTGGAGGCCATCGAAACGGAAAATACGGACAACCTGAAAGAAGAGCTGGGAGATGTGTTGCTGCAAATTGTGATGCATGCCCGAATCGCCGAGGAGAATCGGATGTTTACACTGGTCGACATTGCGGACGGTGTCTCCGAAAAAATGATCCGCAGGCATCCGCATGTCTTTGATGAAAAAATCGCTGAAACCCCTCAAAATAGTGGGATATCGGTTGACAACGTATATGAATTATGGGACAATGTGAAACAAGGTGAGAAGAACACAAGTTCGGATACCGAGGAAATGAAGAAAATCCCAAGATCCTTGCCGGCACTGCTTCGCAGCGAAAAAATTCAGGCGAAAGCCAGACGGGCAGGCTTCGATTGGGACGATGTGGGTGAGGCTTTCCTGAAAGTCAGAGAAGAGCTGCTTGAGCTCGAAGAAGCCTGCGAACAACAGGACAAAGCGCACATGCGACACGAATTGGGCGATCTGTTGTTTGCAGTGGTGAATGTGGCCAGGTTCCTGGACATCGATCCGGAAGAAGCGCTCAACTTAACATCAGCAAGATTCATTCGTCGGTTTTCCCTGGTGGAAGCCCAGGCAAGCGACATCGGTCGTTCATTGAAAGAGATGTCTCTGGCCGAGATGGATGAATTGTGGGAGATAGCAAAATCAAAGGAACAGTTATAGTGCCGCAAGGCAGATGCAGGAGGTAAGAAATGAATAAAGCTGAATTGGTAGCGACCGTTGCAGAAAAGACCGGATTGACCAAAAAAGACACAGAAGCCACGATCAACGCATTCATGGAATCCGTAGAGGGCGCGCTCAAGAAGGGTGAAAAAGTCCAGATGATCGGGTTCGGTACATTCGAAATCAGAGACAGGAAAGCAAGGACGGGCAGAAATCCTCAAAAGCCCGGCGAAGTTGTGCAGATTGCTGCTTCCAAAGCGCCTGTGTTCAAAGCCGGCAAAGCCTTCAAAGACGCTGTGAACAAGAAGAAATAAGCGACAATATGCAGGGGGCAACTTCGGTTGCCCCTTTTCTTTTTCGGACAGAAACAGATGAGAATCGACAAATATTTAAAAACATCAAGGCTGATCAAACGCAGGACCGTTGCCCACGAAGCGTGCATGCAGGAGCGGATCCTGCTCAACGGCAGACCTGCCAAACCGGGGGCGGATGTAAAGCCCGGGGACCGGATCGACATTTGCTTTGGACATTCCAAGCTGGCGGTGCGGGTGGTTTCCGTGCCGGAACACGTTTCGAAAGAGCAGGCGCCGCAGCTCTACGAGATCCTGACAGACTGAGGCCGACATGACGAAAAAAAGCGGACAATTTCAACTGCAAGCGCCCTACCGCCTCACCGGGGATCAGCCTGATGCCGTGAAGCGGCTGGTGGCAGGGATCCGGAGCGGGAAAAAACACCAAACGCTGCTGGGCGTCACCGGTTCCGGGAAGACGTTTACGGTGGCCAACGTGATCCAGCAGATTCAGCGGCCTACCATTGTCATCTCCCACAATAAGACGCTGGCGGCACAGCTCTGCGGGGAATTTCAGGAATTCTTCCCGGAAAACGCCGTAGAATACTTCGTCAGCTACTATGATTATTACCAGCCGGAAGCCTACGTCCCTTCCACCGACACGTATATTGAAAAAGATTCGGACACCAACGAAGAGATCGACCGTCTTCGCTATTCGGCGACGGCGGCACTTGCCGAACGCCGGGACGTGATCATCGTGGCTTCCGTCTCGTGCATCTACGGACTGGGCAGCCCGGTGGATTACGAAAATCAGACGCTTTCCCTGCGGCCGGGCATGCAGAAAACACGGAACGAGATCCTTCGCAAACTGGTGGACATTCAGTTCTCACGCAGCGACGTGGGCTTTGAACGAGGGACGTTCCGTGTGCGCGGAGATGTCATCGACATCATTCCCGCCGGTTCCGACCAGGCCGTACGCGTGGAGTTGTTCGGCGATGAGATCGAATCCATCAAAGAAATGAATCCCCTTACCGGAGAGGTGACGGGGATTCGAAAGCATATCTCTGTGTTCCCGGCGTCCCATTACGTGACGTCCAAAGAAAACATGGATCGGGCGCTTGTGACCATCGAGGCGGAATTGGAAGAACGGCTTCGCTGGTTCAAAGAACGGGGCAAGCTCCTGGAGGCCCAAAGGCTGGAACAGCGGACGCGATACGATTTGGAAATGCTGCGGGAAATCGGTACGTGCAAAGGCATCGAAAACTACTCCAGACATCTGGTGGGGAATCCGCCGGGATCCAGACCTTACACACTGCTGGATTATTTCCCGGAAGATTTTATGATCGTCATCGACGAATCCCACGCGATGATCCCCCAGCTCAAAGCGATGTACGCCGGGGACCGTTCCCGAAAAACGTCTCTTGTGGAGTACGGATTCCGCCTTCCTTCCGCTCTGGACAACCGTCCCATGCGCTTCGAAGAGTTCGAAGAGAAAGTGAATCAGATCCTGTACATCAGCGCAACGCCGGCAGCGTACGAAAAAGAGAAATCCGGCGGCATCGATGCAGAGCAGGTGATCCGTCCCACCGGACTGCTGGATCCGCCGATACAGGTGGTGGCCAGCGAAGGGCAGATCGACCATTTGATCGGAGAGATCAACAAGGAAACAACGGCAGGATATCGTGTATTGGTGACGACGCTCACGAAAAAAATGGCCGAAAGCCTCACCGATTATCTGAAGAGCGCCGGGTTAAAAGTCCGGTATCTGCACTCCGAAGTGGAGACGCTGGAGAGGCTGGATATCATCCGGGATCTCCGACTGGGCGTCTTTGACGTACTGGTGGGCATCAACTTGCTGAGAGAAGGACTGGATCTTCCGGAAGTTTCTCTGGTGGCGATCCTTGATGCGGACAAACAGGGCTTTCTGCGAACGGAAACTTCCCTGATCCAGACCGTGGGCAGAGCTGCCCGCAACGCCAAAGGCCGCGTGTTGATGTATGCCGACAGCATCAGCCCGGCCATGGAAGCGGCCCTTTCCGAAACAAACCGAAGACGCGCGATCCAGAAGGCATACAACGAAGCCAACGGCATTACGCCTGCCACCATCGAAAAAGCAGTCCGGAATACCATCGAAGTGACACAGAAAGTGGAAGAGGACATCGAGACGTACAACGGCAGAAGTCTTCTGGAACTCACCCGCAAGGAGAAAGCGGACTATGCGGGGAAACTGGAGAAAGAAATGAAGGAAGCCGCCAAGGCCCTGCAGTTCGAGCGCGCGGCCGTATTGAGAGACAGGTTGCTGGAACTTCGTTCCACGTTGTAGCGACCCGCAGAATTCGGAAGGACCCCAATACAGATGCAAAAAGATCTCGTGATACGAGGTGCAAAGGAAAACAATTTAAAGGGAATCGATGTCACGATCCCCAGAGACCGATTCGTGGTGTTCACCGGGCTTTCCGGCTCAGGAAAGTCCTCGCTGGCTTTTGATACGATCTATGCCGAAGGACAGCGGCGGTATGTGGAAAGTCTGTCCGCGTATGCCAGGCAGTTTTTGGGACAGCTGGACAAACCCGATGTGGAATCCATTGAGGGACTGTCTCCGGCGATCTCCATCGACCAGAAAACGACCAGCAAAAATCCCCGGTCCACCGTGGGGACCGTTACGGAGATCTACGACTATCTGAGGCTGCTGTACGCCAGGATCGGCATTCCCCATTGTCCGGTATGCGGCAGAGAGATCAGTTCCCAAAGCGTGGATCAGATCGTGGAACAGTTCATGTCCATGGAAGAAGGGACGAAGGTGACATTGCTGGCGCCGGTGATCCGCAAGAGAAAAGGCGAGCACGAAAAGATCCTGAATCGCATTCGCAGGGAAGGGTTCGTACGGGCGCGGATCGACGGAGAGATCCGGGATCTGAACGACGAAACGATCAAGTTGGAAAAGACGTTCCAGCACACGATCGAGATCGTGGTAGACCGGATCGTGATCCGCGGCGGGCAGGACAGCCGCCTTGCGGAGAGCGTCGAGTTGGCGCTTGCCCACGGAGAAGGTCTCGTGGGGGCTTTGACGGACCATGGCGGAAAGACGGCGGAAGTCCTGTTCAGCACGAAGCTGGCCTGCCCGGAACACGGCGTCAGTCTGGAGGAAATGGAGCCCAGAAGCTTCTCTTTCAACTCTCCCTTCGGCGCCTGTCCGGCGTGCCACGGTCTGGGGTTTATCCAGAAGATCGATCCGGACCTGGTGGTCAATGATCCTGCCTTGTCCATTTTCGGCGGAGCGCTGACCAATGTATTTGCGTCTCTGGAGTATTCGGGCTTCTATCGGCAGCTGATCCAGGCGTTGGCCGACGATCTCGGCGTGGATACATCCCTTCCGTACAGCGATCTTCCGGCCAAATTCAAGAAAGAGTTGTTTTACGGGACGAAAGGTCGGAGGCTGAACTATACCTACGTCAGCCGAACCACCGGAAATTCCTCGAAGCGCAGCGATACGTTCGAAGGGGTCATCCACAACCTGCAGCGCCGCTATGAATATACGAACTCCGACTATATCAAGGAAAAACTGGAAGCGTACATGAACATCATCCCCTGCGACGTGTGTGGGGGCAAGAGGCTCAAGCCCGAAATTTTAGCGGTCACCGTGGGGGACAGGAACATCGCGGATCTGACGGATCTTTCCATTCTGAAAGCCATCGATTTCATGAGCGGCCTGGAAGACCGGCTGTCGGAAAAGCACCGGGCCATCGCCCGGATGGTGATGAAAGAGATCCGGGAGCGGCTGGCTTTTCTCCGGGATGTGGGTCTGGATTACCTTACGCTGTCCAGGGCATCGGCGTCTCTTTCGGGCGGAGAAGCGCAGCGGATCCGCCTGGCAACGCAGATCGGCTCATCCCTGGTGGGTGTTTTGTATATCCTGGACGAACCCAGCATCGGTCTCCATCAAAAGGATAACGCCAAGTTGCTGCAGGCGCTGCGGGAACTTACGGATCTGGGCAATACGCTGATCGTGGTGGAACACGATGAAGAAACCATGATGGCTGCGGATCAGATCGTCGACATCGGACCGGGCGCCGGCGTGGAAGGCGGATATCTGGTGGCCCAGGGCAGCCTGGAGGACATCAAGGCCTGTCCGGAATCCGTTACCGGCCGGTATCTTTCGGGCGAACTTGAGATCCCGATCCCGAAACAGCGAAGAGAAGGAAACGGGAAGTCCCTGATCGTGCGCGGCGCGAAGGAAAACAATCTTCAGGATCTCGACGTGGAGATTCCTTTGGGGAAAATGATCTGCGTCACCGGTGTTTCCGGTTCCGGAAAGAGCAGTCTCATCAACGAGATCCTGTATAAAGCATTGGCGGAAAAGATGTACCGGGCGAAGGACCGGCCCGGTGCCCACACCGAGATTGCGGGCGTCGAACACATCGATAAGGTCATCAATATCGACCAGTCTCCCATCGGGAGAACGCCCCGAAGCAACCCTGCCACCTATACCGGCGTGTTCACGCCGATCCGCGATCTCTTTGCCCGAACTTCCGAAGCGAAACTGCGCGGATATCAGAAAGGGCGATTCAGCTTCAATGTGTCGGGCGGACGCTGCGAAGCGTGCAAAGGAGACGGCATTCTCAAGATCGAAATGAACTTTTTACCCGATGTGTACGTGCCTTGCGAAGTCTGCAAAGGCAGACGGTACAACAGGGAGACGCTGGAAGTCAAGTACAAGGGGAAAAGTATTTTTGATGTCCTGGATATGACGGTGGACGAGGCGCTTCCGTTCTTTGAGAACATCCCTTCGATCTGCAGGCATATCAAGACGCTGCAGGAAGTGGGCCTCGGATACATCAAGCTGGGCCAGCCGTCCACGCAGCTGTCCGGCGGAGAAGCCCAGCGCGTCAAGCTGGCCAGCGAGCTGGCCCGCCGGAGCACCGGAAACACGTTGTATATCCTGGACGAACCGACCACGGGACTGCATTTTGCCGATGTGGACAAACTGATCACTGTCCTGTCCCGACTGACGGATGCCGGCAATACCGTCGTGGTGATCGAACACAACCTGGACGTGATCAAAACAGCGGATCACATCATCGACCTGGGCCCGGACGGCGGGGATCGGGGCGGATGCATCGTCGCTGTCGGAACGCCGGAAGACGTGGCAAAGATCCCGACATCCTATACAGGCGAATATCTCAGCCGTATCCTGAAAAGAAAGGAAAGATGATGAACGGAGAGAATCTGACCATGCTCACCGATTTTTACGAGTTGACCATGGCGAACGGCTATTACCTGCAAGGCGCCGGAGAACAGATCGCCTATTTTGACCTGTTTTACCGCAAAAATCCCGAAGAAGGCGGGTTGGCGATCATGGCGGGGCTGCAGCCTCTTATGGAATATTTGCAGGCGCTTTCGTTTACCGAAGAAGACATCTCCTATCTGAGAAGCCGCAACATCTTCGACGAACGCTTTCTTGATTATCTGAAGAATTTCCGGTTTTCCTGCGACGTATGGGGCGTTCCGGAGGGGACCCCCATCTTTCCCGGCGAACCGATCCTTACTGTCCGGGGCCCTGTGGTCCAGGCACAGTTTATCGAGACCATGGCGCTGCTTCTCATCAATCACCAGAGTCTGATCGCAACGAAAGCCAACCGCATCGTCCGGTCCGCCGGCGGGCGGAGCGTCATGGAATTCGGTGCCAGAAGAGCACATGGCGCCAGCGCTTCGATCCTGGGCGCCCGGGCGGCCTATATCGGAGGTTGCGACGGTACTTCCTGCACGATCGTGGAGCAGAGATACGGGATCCCGGCCATGGGAACGATGGCCCACAGCTGGGTCCAGCTGTTCGACTCGGAGTACGAGGCTTTCGATAAATACGCGCAGTTGTATCCGGGAAATTGCACATTGCTGGTGGATACGTACGACGTTTTGAAGGCGGGAATCCCCAACGCCATCCGGATTTTTGACAAGTACCGGCCCCGGGGCAAGGGCATTCGCATCGATTCCGGAGACATCACCTATCTGACGAAAAATGCCCGAAAGATGCTGGACGAGGCCGGTCACGCCGACTGCAAGATCGTAGTCTCCAACTCTCTGGACGAGTATCTGATCCGAGATATGCTGCTCCAGGGCGCATGCATCGATTCGTTCGGGGTGGGCGAACGGATGATCACCGCGAAAGCGGAGCCTGTGTTCGGCGGTGTGTACAAGTTGGTGGCTTCGGAGGAAGAGGGCGTCGTCGTGCCCAAGATCAAAGTATCGGAAAACGTGGAAAAGATCACGAATCCCGGATATAAGAAGGTCTATCGCCTTTACGATAAAGACACGAAGCAGGCCTTCGCCGATGTGATTGCCCTGGCGGATGAGATCCCGCCGTCGGGAGAGGACTATCCCATCGTGGATCCCTATTCCACCAAGAAATACAAAAAGTTGAACAACTTTGAAGCCCGGGAGCTTCTGGTTCCGATTTTCCGGAAAGGACAACCTGTGTACACTTCTCCGGATGTGAAGGAGATCCGTTCCTATTGTCTGCAGAACATTGCGGATCTGTGGGAAGAGATCCTCCGGTTCGAAAACCCCCACAGATATTACGTGGATCTTTCCGTACCGCTTTGGGACTTGAAGACTCGTCTGCTCGAGGCGTACGCATGATGACCGAAAACCAGTTCCCCGGGTCGGACGGGAAGAGCACGATTCGTTGGTATCGCACCCCCATGGAGCGTCCTCCTTCGGCCGTTCTTCAGATCGTTCACGGGATGAGCGAATATTATCTGCGGTACGAAGGGTTTGCCGCCTATCTTGCGGATCAGGGTATTTTCGTTGCGGGGCATGATCAGGCCGGCCACGGCAACAGCGCCGATCCGCAGGCGTACGGATACTTTGGTGTCGAGAACGGCTGGCGGTATCTGGTGGAAGATGTTCACCGCCTTCGCCGAATCATTCGGGACGAATACAAAGACATTCCGTACTTTATCCTGGGACACAGTATGGGATCGTTTGTTCTGAGGGAGTATCTGACCTGTCACGGAGAGGGACTCAGCGGGGCAGTGATCACCGGCACTTCGGGACCCAATCCCATGAATCGGCCGGGCATCCTCCTGGTCCGGCTGCTGCGCAAGCTCTACGGCGACATGCACAGGAGCTCTTTTGTGCACACCATGGCTTTCGGCGGGAACAACCGAAAGATCGGATCCCCGGCCAATCTGTACGCATGGCTTTCCAGCGATCAAAACGTGAGTGATTCCTACGTTCGGGATCCTCGCTGCGGCTTCGTCTTTACATTGGCCGGATTTCAGGATCTGTTCACCTTGCTGGACCGGGTTTCCCGCAAAGACTGGGCAGGCAAAGTCCCCCAAGAGCTGCCTGTGCTTCTGGCCTCCGGTCTGATGGACCCGGTGGGAAACTACGGGAAAGGGCCGGCGGAGGTGTACGAGAGACTGAAGCGGTCCGGCCATGGACAGGTGGCGCTGCGGCTGTACGAAGATATGCGTCACGAGATCCTCAACGAAAAAGGACAGAAAACCGTATATTCGGACATCAGAGATTTCATAAAGGATGTGAGCGAAACCGATGGTTCGTCTGGGCAATGATTGGGATGCTCTTCTGGCAGAAGAATTCAGCAGGGATTACTATCGGAAGCTTCGGGCATTTTTGAAAAGTGAATATGAGACGCGTACAATTTATCCGGATATGCACGATATTTTCAATGCGCTCAAAGCCACATCCTACGGCAACACGAGAGTCGTCATCCTGGGACAGGATCCGTACCACGGGCAGGGGCAGGCCCACGGCATGTGCTTTTCCGTTCAGCCGGGCGTTCCCAAACCGCCCTCTTTGGTGAATATCTTCAAGGAACTGCAAGCGGATCTCGGCGTGGCGCCTCCCTCCCACGGACATCTGATCCACTGGGCCCGGCAAGGCGTTCTGATGCTCAATACGGTCCTGACCGTGCGTGCGGGATCCCCCAACTCACACAAAGGGAAGGGATGGGAAACGTTCACCGACGAAGTGATTCGTCTCCTGGATCGGCGGGAACGTCCGATGGTGTTTCTCCTGTGGGGCGCCAACGCCAGAGCAAAAAAGGCATTGATCGACAACCCGTCCCATTTGATTCTGGAGGCGGCCCATCCCAGTCCGCTCTCTGCGCACAACGGGTTTTTCGGCTGCCGGCACTTTTCCGGCGCCAACGCTTTTCTGCAGCGGGAGGGCATGGGGACCGTAGATTGGAAAATATAGCACGAATCGCTTGGAAAAGCCGGAGATGTGATATAATCATCGTACTGTGATCGCCGGGAACAGGCAGGCGACATTCAAAGGAGGGAAATAATGGAATTCTATATCATTCTGGGCATTGCCGCAGTGGCGGGACTCTATGTGCTCACATTCTACAACGGATCCATCAAGCTTCGAAACGGCGTGGAAGAAGCCTTTGCGACGATGGATGTCTACATGAAAAAACGCTATGATCTGATCCCCAATTTAGTGGAGACGGTCAAAGGGTACGCTGCCCACGAAAAAGAAACGCTTCAGGCGCTCACGGAAGCCAGAAGCAAGACGATCCAGGCAGCTACCCCCGAAGAACGGTTTGCCCAGGAGGCCGGTCTGCAGTCGGCTCTGAAATCCCTTTTTGCCGTTGCGGAGAACTATCCGGATTTGAAAGCCAATCAGAATTTTCTGGCGCTGCAGCAGGAACTTTCCGGTGTGGAGAGCGAGATCGCCAGTTCCAGAAAATATTACAACGCTGTGGTCAAGACCTTCAACACCAGGATCCAGGTCTTTCCCGGCAATCTGCTGGCCGGACCTTTTGGATTTACGAAGCAGCCCATGTTCGAAGTGAGTTCGGAAGAAGAACGCGCCAACGTTTCGGTCAGCTTCTAGCCGGGCCGGGAGAAGATCCATGAAGAGGAACAGAAAAAAAGTTTCGGTGCTGATTTTCGTCTGCCTCGGTTTGCTGCTGAGTCTGCCGTGGATCGCCGCCGGGCAGGATATCCGGTACGATACGCTGGACTACCACGTGGATCTGACCGTTCGCGAGAATAATTCGTTTGTCGTGCAGGAGACCATAATAGTGGATTTCCACAGCCCGGCCCACGGCATCTACCGCTACATTACGACCGGCGGCGAAGTCTTTTACCGAGACGACAGCGGTGAACTGAAGAGCATCAGCGGCCGCCTGCACATCGGCGCTGTGGATGCCGGAGACGTACCGGTCCTGCAGAGCAGGGAATCGGAAAACGTGGTGATACGGCTCGGCAGTGCGGATGAGACAGTGACCGGCCGACAGGTCTATACGCTGCGCTATGAAGCGGAAGCCTACGACGACGGCGTGCCGGAATTCGATCAAGTCTACTGGGATCTGATCCCCACCGGGTGGGAAACCCCCATTGAACAAGCCTCTTTCCGCATCGAAATGCCCCGGGCGTTCGATGATGCGAAACTGGAATGGATCATCGGATCCGTTGGCAGCGGCCGGACAGGAGAAGTCAGCTGGTCCAAAGACGGGAATATCATTACCGGAAAGCTGGATCGTTCGTTGTACGCCTACGAGGGCGTAACGCTTCGCATCCTCCTGCCGGAAGGCTATTTTTCCGGCGAGCGGACGGACACCTGGATGGCCGCAGTTGCCGGTTTGCTGGGTATGGCGGCGGCCCTGGGCGCATTTTTGCTTTTCCTTCGATTCGGCAAGGACAAGAAAGTGATTCCCGTGGTGGAATTCTACCCGCCGGACGACCTGTCGCCCGCAGAGGTGGGGTACATCTTAAACGGTACGGCCAACACAAAGGATGTGCTCTCTCTGATTCCGTATTTTGCGCACAAGGGATACATGGAGATCCGACGCCTGGATCCGGAAAAGCGGTTTTTCGGAAAAGACGTGGAGTCCTTTGAACTGCATAAGATGAAAGACCTGCCTCAGAGCGCGCCCCAGTATCAAAAAGTGTTCTTCGACGGATTGTTTTCTTTCGGCGACCCCATCAACACGAAAGAGATTCCCAAAGAGTTCGGCGATACGTTCAAAGCAAGCCAGGATTTTCTGGCAAGCCACTTTAACAAGAACAGCAAAAAGCGGGTCTATCATACCAGCTCCATGATCGCCACCGGCGCCGGCTGTCTTTTGACTTTCGTGCCCATGGCCGCTCTTTTCGTGGCGCTGGGACTCGCCGTACTGGCGCCGGAGATCCAGGGCGCCTTGATCCTTGCGGCGCTGGCTTCTTTCGTGATCGCCCTGTTGTCCACGATATTCATGCGGAAGCGGACCGAATACAGCGCCGAACTGATGGGACGGTTGAAAGGCTTTAAAAATTTCATCAAAGTGGCGGATCTGGATCGGATCAAAACACTGGTCCACGAAGATCCCCAATACTTCTACAATGTGCTTCCCTATGCCTATGTCTTCGG
>LSQX01127417.1_pt1 | contig 20728 bp, 18 predicted proteins | sample 654561 | NCBI WGS metagenome assembly LSQX01 (sample SAMN04489861, study PRJNA283612) | anaerobic digester metagenome | isolation source: 4 biogas reactors fed with cattle manure at either 37C or 55C with and... | place: Denmark: Kongens Lyngby | collected 2014 | reverse complement strand
TATTAAAGCCTTATTATAGTTATATTAAGTTATATTATTTCTTATTTTTTAATTATTTTTGCATGTGCAGAGTGGGGGCGTTATAAAAAAACCAACTCCAACCTAGAGAATTGGGCTCCTTTCAAGAGATAAACCCCACGCGTCCTCACTCTTCACATGCAAAACTAATCTAAAAATCTATGCAATCTTTGCAGCATTGAAGTTGGCTAAACAAAAAACAAAAATAAAATAAATTGCAAATCCTTGACCAAGACAAAGGTGATTCACTTTTATTTTGGTGTGTCTCCCTGCTTACTTCAATGTTGCCAAGATTGCATAAATAATAAAATAAGAAAGGAGGTAGGAGACGAATGGCTGAACCAAAAAAGAAAAAGAAAAAGTTAGCTCCAGCAAAAACACTTGAGGCTCGCGAAAAACAATTAATTTCTTTAGCGGTTGATTTAGCTGAAGAACAATTAATAAAAGGAACAGCATCGTCTCAAGTAATTACTCACTTTTTAAAATTAGGTTCGACAAGAGATCGAGTTGAACAAGAAAATTTAAAAGAGAGAAATAAATTATTACGAGCGCAAACAGAAGCACTTCAATCTGAAAAGAAAGTTGAAGAACTTTATGAAGAAGCTCTACGTGCTATGAAAAAGTATAGTGGTCAATTAAGAGACGAGGAACCTTATGATTAAAACTTATCGCGAAGTATCTCGTTTAAAAACTTTTGAAGAGCGGTTCGAGTATCTTCGTTTAGATGGTGTTGTCGGTGTTTCAACATTCGGACACGATCGCTATCTAAACCAAGCTCTTTACAAATCGAGGAGATGGAGGAGATTGCGAGATGAAATAATTATACGAGACGGTGGTTGTGATTTGGGAATAGCAGGTAGAGAAATCTTCGATCGAATTATTGTGCATCATATGAATCCGTTGTTGATCAAAGATGTACTTCATGATTTAGATTTAATCTACGAGCCAGAGTATTTGATTTGCACAACATTTACGACACACAACGCAATTCATTACGGAGATGAGAGTCAATTAATTCGACTCCCAAAAGAACGAACACCCGGCGATACAATTCTGTGGTGATCGAAAAACTAATCAAGTTAAGGAGATTTAAAAAATGTCTGATGAAGTCAAAATGGAATTTGATATGATGGAAGAGCCCGAAGAGAAAAAGAAAAAGAAACCTGAGTTTCCCAAAATGGCGGAAATTGTAAATTGTAAGTTTCTTAATTTGCGAACTGGGCCAGGTAAAGAGTACCCCGTTGGAGTAATTTCTCAAGTGGGGATTAAGGTGGAGGTAGAATCGGTCGATGGTGAGTGGGCAAAAGTTCATACTGAAATGGGCTTTACTGGTTACGCCATGAAGCGGTTTCTTGCCCTTTAAAAGAACGGAGTAACATATGAATAATAGCATTCTAAATTCGATGAAGCAGATGCTGGGTATTGACTTAATGAATACCGCTTTTGACTCTGAGTTAATCGTGAACATTAATTCTATATTTTTTACACTTACTCAATTAGGATTAAATAATGGAACTTCTTTCTCGATCACGGATGCTAGCGCCACCTGGCCGACCTTTCTTTCGAGTCGAGATGATTTGGACTCTGTTAAATCTTATATGTATTTGAGACTTCGTTTGTTGTTTGATATACCCAGCACATCATTTATTATCGAAGCGATGAAACGACAAATTGAAGAATTTGAATGGCGCTTAAATGTTCAAGCGGAGCAAGAGCAAGAAACATAAAGAAAAGGAGGTAGCTATGTCCAAAGACAAAGAGAAGTTTGATAGCCCTGATGACGTTCTACAACATTATGGAATTAAGGGTATGAAGTGGGGCATTCGAAGAGGCCCTGAGGAATTGCGTCGAGCTCGTGGACCCAAGTCTTGGGAAAATTATAAACAAACCCCCAAAGCAAAAGTAAAAACTGCGGTCACCGATGCACGCGCTCAAAAGTATAGAAAACAAGTTGCAAAATCTGAGCGTTTAGTATTTACAAAAACTTTGAGTAATGCAAAACCAAGATCGTCTACAAAAATGACGGACGCAGAATTGAAACGTGCGGTGGAACGTTTACAGCTGGAGCGGGAATACAATAAGTTAACGGCTGATTCTAGAAAAACTAAATTTTCAACTATGAAAACATTCGTGGGGGATGTCGTATCAAAGTCTGTAAAATCTGCTGCGCAACAACAACTAACGGCAGCGTTAAATCGTATGTTTGAACAACAGAGACAGGAGGCCGCAAAACAACAAAAGCAGCCTCAAAAAAAAACCACCCCTCAGGAAAAAACAAAAACTAAAACCACCGTTAAAGAAACAAAATCGACCCCTGTTAAGAAAAACCAGACCCCTCAAGTAACTACGAAGACAGTCAAAACTGTTAAACGAATTGAAGGCGGCGAATTATCTCGTTTACTTTCGGGGAAGACGTCTGTACCGCGAGTACAAACAGTTAGTAATAATCCAAACATAAAAACCGCCCAACAGCTTTTGGAAGAATTGCAAAAGAATCCAAAAAGGTAATTGATATTTATGGCGCTTTCAAATACAGCCGTTCCCAAATACTATAAAGAATTTCGAGAGGCCGTTATGCGCGGTGACATTCCAGTAAATCAAGAAATTTCAATGGAGATGAATCGTATTGATGAATTGATTACAAATCCAAAAATTTATTACGATGAAGATGCTGTTGAGGGATTTATTGATTTTTGTGAAACGGAATTAACGTTAACGGACGGCGCAGATTTACACCTTTTAGATACTTTTAAAGTTTGGGCGGAACAAGTATTTGGATGGTATTATTTTATAGAACGAAGTGTTTACCAACCATCACCCGACAATCACGGCGGATCGTATGTTCGTAAGATGGTCAAAAAGCGACTGATTAATAAACAGTATTTGATCGTCGCTCGTGGTGCAGCGAAGTCGATGTATTGTGCGTGTATTCAAAGTTACTTCTTAAATGTGGATACATCTACAACACATCAGATTACAACAGCACCGACTATGAGGCAAGCAGAAGAAGTTCTGTCACCTATACGAACGGCAATTACTAGAGCTCGCGGACCCTTGTTTAAGTTTCTTACAGAGGGTTCGTTACAAAACACAACAGGTTCAAAAGCTAAACGTTTGAAGTTGGCCTCAACAAAAAAGGGTATTGAAAACTTTTTAACTGGCTCGCTGTTAGAAATCAGACCGATGAGCATTGACAAACTCCAAGGATTAAGACCTAGAATCGCCACGGTTGACGAATGGCTCTCTGGAGACATTCGCGAAGACGTTGTTGGTGCAATTGAACAAGGAGCGTCCAAACAAGACGACTACTTCATCCTCGCGGTCAGCTCGGAAGGAACGATTCGTAATAGTAGTGGTGATACAATCAAAATGGAATTAATGGACATACTAAAGGGGGACTATCTGAATCCACACGTTTCGATTTGGTATTATAAACTAGATGATGTGGAGGAAGTGGGGGACCCCTCAATGTGGCCTAAGGCTAATCCAAATATTGGTAAGACGGTAAGTTATGAAGCGTATCATTTAGACGTTGAGCGTGCGGAAAAGGCACCTGCAAGTAGAAATGACATATTAGCAAAACGTTTTGGAATTCCAATGGAAGGTTACACCTACTTCTTTAGTTACGAAGAAACACTAGTTCATAGACCTAGAGACTTTTGGAAAATGCCATGTGCAATGGGTATGGACTTATCACAAGGCGATGACTTTTGTGCATTTACCTTCTTGTTTCCGTTACCTAATGAAGCATTCGGTATTAAAACACGCTGTTACATTTCATCTTTAACGTTAACTCGTTTACCAAGTGCTTTACGATTTAAGTATGACGAGTTTATTAATGAAGGAAGTTTACACGTATTAGAAGGAACCGTTTTAGACATGATGGAAGTGTATGATGACATAGAACGATACATCGATGATAGCGACTATGACGTTCGTTGTGTTGGGTATGACCCATATAATGCTAAATCATTTATTAATCGTTGGGAAATCGAAAACGGACCGTATGCTTTAGAGAAGGTCCCACAAGGAGCACGAACAGAATCCGTTCCTCTTGGTGAACTTAAAAAGTTGTCCGAGGAGAGAATGTTGTTGTTCGATCAAGAGTTGATGTCTTTTACTATGGGTAATGCAATTACGCTTGAAGATACAAATGGTAACAGGAAACTATGGAAAAAACGCTATGATCATAAGATTGATAGTGTGGCAGCATTAATGGACGCATACGTAGCGTATAGAGTTCATCAAGATGCGTTTGATTAATAAGGAAGGAGGTGGTTGAGTGGCACTAACAGTTGGTGAACGGCTTCGTCATGCTTGGAACGTCTTCAGGAATCGCGATTCGGATGAACCTACCCGATCTGATCTTGGAATAAGTTACGGGATTCGTCCAGATCGAGTTAGATTCTCTGTTGGTACGGAGAGATCGATCATTCTGGCGATCTATACGAGGATAGGAATCGACGCTGCGTCGTTTAGTTTCGCACATGTGAGAACAAATCAAAATGGAAATTATATTGAGACTATTCCGTCAACACTACACCGCTGCTTGACAGAAGAAGCAAACATAGATCAAACAGCAAGAGCATTTATTCAAGATGTGGTAATGTCATTGTGTGATGAAGGAGTAGTTGCTGTTGTTCCTATTGATTTCAAGACCAAACCCAGTGAAACAAGTACATTTGAAGTGGAAACGCTTAGAACCGCTCAAATAATTGAGTGGTTTCCCCGTCATGTACGTGTTCGTTTGTATGATGATAAGATAGGTCAAATGGAAGAAATAATTGTTCCAAAAAACATGGTGGCAATTATAGAAAATCCTCTGTATGCAGTCATGAACGAGCCAAACTCGACATTACGAAGACTGATTCATAAACTTAATCTTCTGGACATTCTGGACAACCAAAATAGTTCCGGTAAATTAGATTTAATTATTCAACTACCTTACGTGATCAAGACAGATACACGTAAAGAACAAGCCGAACGTCGGCGTTCCGAGATCGAACAACAATTAGTTGGATCGAAATACGGCATTGCATATACTGATGGTACGGAAAAAATTACGCAGCTTAATCGCCCTGTTGAAAACAATCTTTTGCAGCAAATCGAAGTATTAACGAGAATGCTATACAGCCAGTTAGGTATTTCAGAGAACATACTGCATGGGACTGCTGATGAACAGGAGCAGATTAACTATTACAATCGAACGATTGAGCCTATTCTGGCGGCAATCACTGCTGAATTTCAGAGAAAGTTCTTATCGAAGACAGCTCGATCTCATGGGCATCGGTTGTTTACGTTCAACGAACCGTTCAGACTCGTTCCAGCGAACAACATGGCAGAAATTGCCGATAGGTTCACTAGAAATGAGATTCTAACCTCTAATGAGGTTCGGTCACTGATCGGATTCTTACCGTCAACTGATCCTGCAGCGGATGAGCTGAGAAACAAGAACTTGAATCGCGCTAAAGGTCTTCCGGACATGAACGCTGAAAAGACTGAAGAAAAGCAAGAAGAAACGGAAACAGAGATGCCAAAAGAGCAAAAAGAGGAACAGGAGGAATAAATCAAAATGGAATTTGATTTTAGCGGTTACGCTACAAAAAACGATCTGCGCTGTTCCGACGGACGAATTATAAGACGAGACGCGTTTAAAGAGAATGATGGTATGAAAGTTCCATTGGTTTGGCAACACATGTACGATGAACCGGCAAACATTTTGGGTCATGCGTACTTGGAAAACCGAGAAGATGGAGTTTATGCCTATGCGAAGTTGAATCAAACGGCGCAAGCTGTAAACGCGAAAGAACTCATCCAACATGGAGACATCACAGCTCTATCGATTTATGCGAATAAGTTGATTCAAAAGGGAGATGAGGTTCTTCATGGCGTCATACGTGAAGTTAGTTTAGTTTTAACCGGTGCGAATCCAGAAGCCTTCATTGACAATGTTGTCATGGCGCATGGAGACGGATCAATTGATGTCTCAGCAAACGAGGCTATCATTTATACTGGGCTTGACTTCCAATTAAGTGATGAATCTTCCGTTGAACATGCAGATGAGGAAAAGGAGGAACCCCAAGTGGCCGAAACCTATGAAGAAATTTGGGACAGTATGACTGATGAACAGAAAGATCTCGTTGCTGCAATGTTAGAGCAAGCAATTCTAAATGTTGGTGACGAAGAAGAGGAAGAGGAAGCTCCAGTAGAACATTCTGAGGAACTTCCTACAGTTGAAGAAACTGAAGAAGAAACTGAAGAAATACAACATAAAGACGAAGGAGAAAATATTGAAATGAAGAAAAATATTTTTGAAAATGATGTGCCCCCGGTCGTTGAGCAATCGCTTAGCCATTCCGATATAAGGCAAATCTTTGATACAGCCAATAGAACTGGCTCTTTAAAGGAAGCTTTCCTCGCTCACGCTGCTACTTACGGTATCGAGGATGTTGATAAGTTGTTCCCCGAGGCCAAACTCGTTGATGGTATGCCTGCCTTGATTAGTCGGGACATGGAATGGGTTGATGAAGTCATGAAGGGTATTAAACATTCACCCTTTGCACGGATCAAATCAACCGCGATCGACATCACCGAAGAGGAAGCCAGGGCGAAAGGTTACTCCGTTAAGGGTGAAATCAAGTACGAGGAAGTTATCAAAGCTTTGAAGCGTACCACTACGCCTACTACTGTTTATAAGAAGCAAAAACTTGATCGTGACGATATTTTGGACATCACTGACTTGGATGTCGTTGCGTGGATTAAAAGAGAGATGCGTATGATGCTCGAAGAGGAGCTTGCTCGTGCATATCTGATTGGTGATGGTCGTGACGTGGTTAGCGATGACAAAATTGATGAAACTAGCATCCGTCCAATCTACACTGACAATGTTCTTTATTCGCATAGGGTAGAGATTGATAATGACGATATTCTCGATGCTATCGATGACATTATCCGTGCTCGTAAACATTATAAGGGCTCCGGTCGTCCGGTTCTCTTTACAACTGAGGATTTCTTGACTGAAATGCTTCTCGCTAAAGATGAACTTAATCGTTATATTTACACTAACGAAGTGGATCTGGCCACTAAACTTCGCGTTTCAAAGATTGTGGAAGTTCCTGTTATGACAGGTGTTGAACGCAATGACGGTAATAAAGATCTGGATTTGGTTGGTATTATTGTTAATCTGAAGGACTATGTGGTTGGCGCTGACCGAGGCGGGCAGCTGGCCATGTTCGATGACTTCGATATCGATTACAACCAGTATAAATATCTGATTGAAACTCGTTGCTCTGGTGCTCTGGTTATTCCTAAATCCGCACTCGTTCTCGAAATGGAGCAAGGTGGCGATCTAAACCCTTAGCCGCTCTCTTCATTACCCCGCCTGAACCTGGGGGGAGCATAACAGACACCACCACTGCTGGCGACATTCAAGAAGATGTTGTCGTAGATTATAAGGAAGGTGTAATTTCAGGTACTCTAACCTATATGGAAAACTGGACCGAGTTCAGCGAGAATCCGACTCTTAACACAGGTCACTATATGGCCTTGATCTTTGACGGAATTCCTGAGGATTATCAAATGAATGTCAAATTTGAAGGCGGTCTAACTGAGACTGAGTGGGACTTTGATGACGACGACAATGAAGAAGCAAGAACCAGAATTCTCTTCTTAGATGATCCTACTGAACAAACCCTGACCGTAACCCTATACAGTTCGGTTCTTGAAGAACCCATCGTCAAGGTCTTTACCTTTGATGTTATTCTGAAAGATCCTGATATTGATTTTAGTATTATAACTGTTCCGGGACAACAGGGCGCGACCGTTCTGAACCAAGTGGTTAGTAGCTTACAGGATACCGACGTCGTAATCGCACCTGCCGATGGCGGAGACGATAATGAATTCGAAGTGACCGGTACAATCTACTATAAACAGGGGTTTACCGACTATAGTCCAGAACTAACAGAACAGGAAGGCAACTATCTCGTACTCCAGATTACAACGATTGCTCCGGATGATGCTGATGTTACCGTCTTTGTAAATGAAAATGGATTTACCACGGAAGTCGAGAATTACGAATCTCAGTATGGATATTTCGTTGTTCGAGTGACTGAGTTAACTGTTCAGATTACTATTGTTCTTGAGAAGGATGGTCAGAGCGCAAGCTTCTACTACGATCCCACCGGGCTTACTTTGAATGCCGAGTAGTAAGTTATTTAAAAGAATGAACATAAAGGAGAAAACATATGGCAAAAATTGAATGGGATGCTACCGGTGCAAAAATTTATGAAACTGGTGTGGACCGTGGCGTGCTGTATCGTCCGAACACCTCGGGTGTATTTACAGATGGTGTGCCGTGGAATGGTCTGATATCAGTTTCTGAAAATCCTACCGGAGCAGACGCTAATCCGCAATTTGCGGATAATATCAAATATTTGAATCTGGTTTCTGCTGAGGAGTTTGGTGCTACTATTGAAGCGTTCACATATCCTGAGGAATTCGCCGAGTGCGATGGCTCTATATATGTGGAAGATACCGATGGTCTTATCATTACTCAACAGCCTCGCCAGATCTTTGGTTTGAGTTATAGAACTTTGGTCGGTAACGATCTTGATGGTACAGATCACGGATATAAACTTCACTTGATTTACAACGCACTAGCAACGCCATCAGAAAAGAGCTTTAACACAATTAATGAAACTCCCGAAGCTATTACATTTAGCTGGGAAATTACAACTACCCCGGTGCAACCAGGTGAGGGTGATTTGTGGAAGCCGACAGCATTTATCGTTATCGATTCAACAAAGGTTAACGCCGGTAAACTGACGGCATTCGAAAATACTCTTTACGGTGCATCCGCCGCGGCAAAACTACCGTCGCCTGCGGAAGTCATTTTGGCGTTTACGTAAAGAAAGGTTTGAGAAATGGCAAAGTTTTTTGGAAATATTGGTTTTGCAACCATGTCAAACAATTATGGAGTTTTTGAAGAAACCGTTGTGGAGAAATTCTACCGTGGGGATATTTTAAAAGCTTCTAGAAAAGCTTCACCCTCGGACACAACGGTTCATGACGAACTGACGTTCAATATGCGGGTAAGTATCGTGCTTGATGCATATTTGAACGACCATCTCTTTGCCATTCGATACGTAGACTGGGCGGGGGCTCTTTGGAAGGTGACCACGGTCGAAATAGAGAGACCCCGCTTACTTTTAACGATAGGAGGTGTGTATAATGGCCCCAGACCCAGTAATACCGGAGGAGACGACTCCGACCCTGGATCCTTGGATCCAACAGAGACGGACCCTTCAGAGTAAGTTAGAGGGTCTGATTAATTCTACTAATGTGTATTTTCAACCTCCAGAATCCGTGCAGCTTAAGTATCCATGTATTGTGTATAAACTCAGTTCAGACATATCATTGTTTGCTGACAGTAATACTTATTTTAATAAAAATCAGTATACGTTGACAATCATAGATCGTAGTCCGGAATCCGAGTTGATTGAGAAGATTAGAGAATTGTCATTACTTTCGTTTACTACACACTTCATGGCAAATAACTTACATCATTACGTATTTAGTTTATATTTCTAAAAAAAAAGGAGGAAATAGTAAACATGGCAAAAATTGAATGGGATCTCATAGGTCAACGGTTTTACGAAACAGGTTTAGATCGTGGTGTTCTCTATGTTCGGGATGACGAAGGCGAGTATCCTCTTGGCGAAGCCTGGAACGGATTAGTATCAGTTTCAGAAAATCCGTCAGGAGCTGATCCGAATCCCCAATACGCAGATAATATTAAGTATTTGAACCTAATTTCTAGAGAAGAATTTGGCGCAACCATTGAAGCATTTACCTATCCTGACTCCTTCGCTGCGTGCGACGGCTCAAAGGAAATGAAAACGGGCGTCATGTTTGGACAGCAATCAAGAAAAATCTTTGGTCTGAGTTATCGGACTAAAGTTGGAAATGACTCTAAGGGTGAGGATTACGGGTATAAGATTCATTTGGTTTATGGTGCGTTAGCAACTCCGTCGGAGAAGGGTTACAACACTGTAAACGAAACGCCCGAAGCAATGACTTTCAGTTGGGAAATCACCTCAACTCCAGTTGAGGTGGCCGGCTTCAAACCTACAGCTATGTTGGTCATTGAAACGACTGCAACAAACGAAGATCAAATTGCGGCGTTGGAAGAAGCATTGTATGGTGTGACCGCATCAGTCGATCCACTAATCGCTGATGCAGATCCGTATCTACCTTTACCTGCCGAAGTCATTCAAATCATGGCCGCAGATGGCTAAAAGTTAAGAAAAGTGGCGGGGATTTCCAAATCTCCGCCATAAATCAAAATGGAAATATTTTAACCGTATTGGAAGGAGCTTTTAAACAATGTTAAAGAAAACCATTACTTATACAGATTATAACGACATAGAACGCACGGAAGATTTCTACTTTAATCTTTCCAAAGCAGAATTGATGGAGATGGAGCTAGGCGTCGTTGGTGGTTTGTCCTCGATGTTGAATAAAATTGTTCAGAGTGTTGAAACTGATCAATTAATTTCAATTTTTAAACAAATCATTCTGAAGTCGTATGGCGAAAAATCTCCTGATGGAAAAAGATTCATGAAATCTGACGAAATAGCTGCCTCGTTCGAACAGACTGAAGCGTACAGCGAGTTGTTTATGGAATTGGCTACAAATGCCGATGCCGCTGTCACATTTATTAGGGGAATTACTCCAGCTGGATTCTTTACACCTGATGTTGAGGAGATGACTCAGGATCTTGTTAGAGAATACTCAGAACCTCAACTTTCGCTGGGCCCCGCAGATGATTAAAGTCAATGTTAGAAATTGTTATTCCGGCAGCTGAATATTACGATGAAGAAAATAATCTTTTTATAGAAACTAAACGACAAAAACTTCAATTAGAACACTCGTTAGTTTCAATTGCCAGGTGGGAAGCGAATTGGAAAAAACCATTTATGAGTGATGATCCAAAAACAGTAGAAGAAACTGTTGATTATATACGTTGTATGACGATTACTCAGAATGTTGACCCAACTATTTATAACAACATTCCAAAACGAGTTCGTGATCAAATTACCGAATACATCAACGCTCCCATGACAGCAACTAAATTTACAGATTCGCAAGTTAAGTCTCGATCTAACGAAGTTGTGACTGCCGAACTGATTTACTTTTGGATGATTGCATCTAACATCCCATTTGAATGTCAAAAATGGCATTTAAATCGTCTTTTAACTCTAATACGGGTTTGTAATATTAAAAACAACCCGCCAGACAAGAAACGGATGGGACGTCAGGAATTATTGAACCGTAATCGTCAATTGAATGAAGAGCGAAAAGCGCAACTTAAGACGCGCGGATAAGGCGGTGGCCAATGATAAAGTTTGAACATAAGGGAAATTTTAATAAGACATGGAATTTTTTAAGAGCTCCACATTTAGAAAGAATTGCGCAAATTCTGAGCTCGTACGGACGTGAAGGAGTTAATGCTCTATCGTTGGCCACCCCCCGAGAAACAGGACAAACAGCCGCTTCTTGGGGATATGAGGTTGTAGTATCTAAAAATTACGCTTCATTATATTTTACAAATAGAAACGTAACAAGTTCGGGTGTACCAATCGTTGTACTGTTGCAATACGGTCACGCAACAGGAACCGGTGGATATGTTCAAGGTCGAGATTTTATAAATCCGACAATTCGCCCGATATTTGATAATATAGCAGACAGAGCATGGAGGGAGGTGGCCCAGTTATGAGTACAATCGACGAACGCATTGTAAAAATGAAGTTTGACAATCGACAATTTGAAGATGGTGTAAAAGAAACCATGGGGTCGCTTAGTCAGCTTGAACAAAGTCTAAAACTAGAAGGTATTCGAGATTCAGTTGATCAAATCGGTGATAAGATAAGTATGTTGGGTGTGGTTGGCGCTACCGTAGTTAACCAAATTACAACTTCTTTATTGGAAACCGGAAAGAATTTTATTAATTCTGTTTTAGATCCAATTCTTGAAGGTGGTAAGAAAAGAGCATTGAACATGGAACACGCGTTGTTCATGTTTAAAGGTCTTGGCATTGATGAAACTATAGCACTTGACAATGCTAATACAGCTGTGCTTGGAACAGCTTATAGTTTGGACGCTGCAGCTAAGGCTGCCGCCATGTTAGCGGCCTCAGGACAGAAATTAGGCGATCCGATGACGCAATCGCTGAGAGCTATCGCTGGTGTTGCAGCAATGGCTAATGCTCCATTTGAAGATATGGCACATATTTTTACGACCGTTGCATCAACTGGTAAGTTAATGACACAGCAAATTAGACAGTTCTCTTTTAGAGGTCTAAATATGGCCGCCCTATTGGCAAAAGAATTAGGCGTATCTGAAGCTAGAGTTATGGAAATGACTACTGCCGGTGATATTTCATGGGAGAAATTTTATACGGCTGTTTATAATCAGTATGGTGACTTTGCTGCGAAGGCTAATGAAACTTTTGAGGGTGCTTCGGCAAACCTGCGTGCTGCATGGGCTAGAATTGGTGCGCCGTTCTTTACCGTGCTTCATGAGTCAAAGAGAGATGTTGCAAACGCTTTTAGACCTGTGGTTAATGAGATCAATGCTTCGTTAGCACCCATACGGGACCTGTTTACAAATTGGATGGGGTATAAAACAGATAGAAAGATTAAATGGTTAGAAAATCTCGATCTCAGTAACCTTCAGCAATTTATTAAAATTCTGGCAAATTTGGGTAAAGCTGGTTTAGAGCTTAAAAAGGCATTTGATAAAGCATGGGACAAAGTATTTCCTAGAAAAAAAGAGAAAGAAGCTGCCGGTTGGTTAGTTTCATTAAGAAAATTCTCTCAGGAATTAATTCCGCTTAGAGAACAAGCTTTAAAGATTGAGAAATTCTTTAGAGGAATACTTTCTATATTTGGATTAGCTTTTGACTTAATTAAAACCGTTTTCCGTGCCATCGGTGCAATACTAAAACCTATATTTGAACTTTTCGGCGTTGTTGGTAAAGCAGCGAAATCTACTGGAGGTAACATTCTAGATTTTCTTGCTTGGATTGGTGATTTAATTTATAGATTTAGAGAATGGTTGAACGAAAGTGAATTGTTAATTAAAATTACAGACGGATTAGAATCCGCTGTTCGCTTCTTGGTCAACATAGTCAAATCACTTTTTAATTTTATTGGTAATTTAACACCTATTCGAAAATTACGCGAAGGAATTGCTCGTCTTGGTCCAACTATTCGAAACTGGATGTTTAGTCTTAGAAATTCCGAACCAGTACAGCGGTTTCTTGGTTATATTCGAGAAGCTGGTCCGAAAACAAGAGAGTGGTTTGAAAGTTTCAAGAAATCAGCATTCGTACAAACAGCAACATCCAATATTCGTGATTTTGCTGAACGTACTAGAAGTTGGTTGTCGTCTTTAAAAGATACGAAGATCTACCAGAAAGCTTCTGATGGTGTACGTACGATGACTGATCGCTTAAAAGACTGGTGGGTCCAAGTTCGTTCTGGTGAAGCCTTCCAAAAGTTTAAAACATCAGCTTCCTCAGCGTTTAGTAACGTAAAACAGAGAATTACAGATTTTATTAATTCGCCACAATTTAAAGACTTCACTGCAAAAACAAAAGAAACATTTGGTAAAGTCATAGATTGGGTCGTTGATAAGTACAACGACGCACGAGATGCAGTTGTTAAATTCTTCCAGGATATTCGAGATGAAACCGGTAAGATTGATTTCAATAAAGTAAAAGAAGCGATCAAAACCTTCTTCTCGAATCTTTTAAACACACTTAAATCCTCTCGCAAGAATGTCAAAGAAACGATATTTGGAATTTTTGGCTCAATGAAGGATGGATTTAATAGTGCTGCAGCCGGTGCGGGAACTATTGCTGAAAAACTGATGGGTGGTGTAAAAGGACTCTTTGATTACCTATCTCATCTGAATATTACGGACATCACGAAGTTAATTGGATCGATCATAGGCTTAAAGGCTATTAGTGCATTGAAAGATCTATTATTGAAACCGTTAGCAGACATCGGGTTCAACATTAGTAGTATATTTAAAAATGTTGGTGAAGGAATTAAAGATTTCTCTAAAGGAATGGAGAAAAACTTAAAGGCAAAAGCGCTAAATGAACGAGCAAAAGCTTTGTTAAACTTCGCACTTGCAATTGGTGTAATCGCCGCATCTCTTTGGGTCATTGCGCAGATTCCAACTGAGGATTTAAAGCGTGCAGGAATTACTGTTGGTATCATCGCCGCTGCAATGGCGGGGATATTTGTAATTACTACCCTGATGAAAACGAAATTGGCGGAAGCTCAGGCTTCTGGTCCGGCAAAGAAGGGTGGTTTGTTTAACATCTCGCCGATTGTTCAAGTTGTTGGTGCTTTAACAGCAGCAATCGCTGCAATCAAATCACTCGCGACTTTGAACACCGAGGGGCTATTGCCAAAAGTACTGATTCTTCTTGGTGTCGTAGCTGCGTTCGTTCTCTTGGCAAGATTTCTTGGTGGTGGAACGGCTGGAAAGAGTGTTTCGTCTACCGTTACCAAAGTCTTACCAGATAAGTTTAAACAAATTGCTACTAGTATTACTGGCGATGAGGCTACGAGTACCATTGGTCAAGTAACGCAACTGTTGGCATTAGCACAAGCAGTGAAAATGCTAGTTAGTGCAATAAAAGCCATGACGAAAGTAAACATTGAAGGCTCAGAAGCAAAAATCATCGGTATGATGGCAATCATTGCAGGCTTTATGGCCATGACAAGACTTGCTGGGAAGAACGCGACAAAGGGCGGGGTAGCACTTATTGCAATTGCTGCCAGTATTTGGCTCTTTGTAACGGTCTTTAAGAAAATAGCAGCAATCAAAGATTCCGATCTTAATAAAGGATTAGCTGTGATGACCTCGCTTATGCTTGGTATTTCGATTTTCTTAGCATCCACTCGTTTGGCTGGTAAAGATGCTGACAAATCGGCTAAATCGCTGGTTAGTGTTGGTATTGCAGTTACATTGTTATCCGTAGCAATCGTCATGCTTAGTAAACTGGATCCAAAACAAATGGTTCCTGCTTTATTGGCCGTTGATAGTTTACTCGTCATTATTGGTATGTTACTATTAGTCGCTTCTAAAGCTGAAGGATCGTATAAAACCGTCTATGCTGTAACTACCATGGCGGTTTTACTTGCTGCCTCAATAGTTGCTTTGTCGGTTATTGATCCAGAACGATTAATTCCTGCTGCTTTAGCAATCGATTTAACAATAGCCATGATGGCTGTCCTAATTAAAGCCGCAGATGATGCTAAAACAGCAGAAGCTACTTTAGTATTAATGCTAGCCTTTGTCGGTGGAGTTGCGTTGATTCTATATGGATTAACTGAAATGCCGGAGGTGGATAAAGCTCTACTTGTGGCTACCGCACTATCAGAAGTTCTGTTAGCTGCGTCAGCAGCGGCGTTCATAGCATCAAAAATTGATTTGGCCGCCGCAACTAAGGGCGCTTTAGCAATCGATGCGGTAATTATATTGGTCGGGGGACTATTTACACTACTTGGTGTGATTGACGAATGGGTTGGAAAAGATTTCAACCTCATTGGGAAAATCGAAAAAGGTATTGAAATAGTTACCACGATTACGAACGGAATTGGTCAAATGATCGGTGCCTTTATTGGTGGTATTGGTGAAGGTTTAACCGCGTCATTACCTAACATGGCAGATCACTTGACTACATTCATGAATAAATTACAACCCTTCTTTAAACATGTACAGAATATTCCTAGTAACCTGGGAGAGAAAACAGGTCAGATGGCGGCCGCAATTATGACGTTAATGGCGGTTGAATTTGTAGATGCAGCTAAGAATTTCATGACCTTCTTCACTGGTGGTCGTACGTTAACCGAGATAGGCGACGAACTTGTGTCGTTCGCTCCACGGTTAGTAAATTTCTCGAACCAGTTGAAGGGTTTGAACTATTCACAAATGAGTAGTGCTGCTGAGGTTATGAAAGGGTTTGGTATGTTACTATCCGCACTTCCATCAGAAGGCGGAATCATGGAAAGTATATTTGGAAAGAAGGAATCGTTATCGGCATTTAGTGACGGTATGGTTGCTATAGCGGATGCAATAATTAAATTCCAAGATAAACTTAAAGGCGGCGTTAATATTAAATTAGCAGAAGACGCTGCTGCCGCAGGTAAAACCCTTGCCGAACTGGAGTCCTCTTTACCGTCACATGGTGGTATATTAAAAGAATGGTTTGCTGGTGATGCTAGCTTAGTATCGTTCGGGCGTCAGTTGGAATACTTTGCTCAAGGAATTGTAGATTTCCAGGCGAAGTTTGAGGGTGTAACTGTTGATCTTGAGTTAGCAAAGACTGCCGCCGCAGCAGGTGAAGCATTAGCTGCACTTGAGAAGTCCTTACCCTCACATGGTGGTATTTGGAAAGAATGGTTCGCAGGAGATGCAAATCTCGTAACATTTGGTCGGGAATTAAGTTACTTTGCTGAAGGTTTAGTTAATTTCCAAACGGTACTTAAAGAAGGTGGCGGTGTAGATGTAGACCTTGCTACCGATGCCGGGAATGCTGGTTTAGCATTATCGGCTTTAGAAAAGTCCCTACCGTCACATGGTGGGATCTGGAAAAGCTGGTTTGCTGGCGATGCAGATCTTCAGACATTTGGAATGTCTTTAGTTGTCTTTGCTCACGCTATCGTTAAATTTCAGGACGTAATTAAGGCTGGCGGAGGCATCAACGAAAAAGTTGTAGAGTCTGCTGCGAATGCTGGTCGTCTTATGAAAGAGTTGGAAGAGACCCTACCCCCGCATGGTGGTGTAGTATCCCTTTGGTCTGGAGACAATAGTCTTGGGCAATTTGCTGGAGAAATGGTTGTCTTTGGGCAGGGTTTGAAAATGTTTGCCGATCGAGTTGGTAACATATCTGAAGGTGATCTAACTGGCGCTCTCAGTGCTACGGACGAACTTGTTCAGATTGCCAATAAACTTGAGGGTAGCCGTGGTGGACTGAAATCTATTTGGTCGCAAGAATACAACTTCAAAGTTCTTGGTGAACAGCTGATTTCTTTGGGTAGTGGACTTGCAAGCTTCTCCAATTCTATTGGTGGGAGTTCATTCAATTCAGACGTCATTTCACATGTGTTACCAGCACTTGAACGGCTGATTGAAATCGCTAAAGGGACTAGTCAGTTATCAACAAGCTCGATGTCCCTTTTTATAGCGGACTTGAAGCGAGTTGGCGACCAAGCTATTAGTGGATTTACGGAAGTATTCACAGGCGCCGATGGCAGAATTAAGGCGGCGGTCACTTCTTTGTTCACCAACATCGTAAGTGAATCTAGGGCTAAAACGGCAGAACTAAAGGCAGCATTATACATCGTTACAAAGTCGGGACTTGATCGCATTATCGATGCTTTCGTAGAATTCAGATCAGGTATTACATTTAAGAACGCTGTTCGTGCAATCGTCACTTCTATTCGAGATTACTTGAGTGAAGATCATACACGACTTAAAACCGCTGGTGAAACCTTGATGATTAATCTCATTAGAGGCATTCAAGTTCAGGTATACTACGTCAAAACCGCAGTATCCACTCCAGTAAGTCAAGCGTTGGCTGAACTTAGTAAAATGAAAGCTGAGTTTAAGACTTCTGGTGAGAATGCAGCACAAGGATTTATTGATGGTTTGAAAGCTAAAAAGCCTGCAGCTAAAACCGCAGGTAGAGATATTGGTAAGGAAGCTTTAAAGGGTGCGAATGAAGGTTTGAAGATTTCATCACCCTCAAAGGAATTCTTTAAGACTGGTATCTTTGCGGTTGAAGGTTTTATTGGTGCCTTAGAACNNATCGTACAGCGGGTCAAGATGTTGGCGAAAGTAGTTTGTTTGGTTTAGAGAATGCATTAGCATTAATCAAACACTTACTGACAAGTGACTTAAAAAGTCCAGTAATTACTCCGATTTTAAATCTGGACGATATTTACAGTGGTCTAGGAGCTATGAATGCTATTCTTGGTGGTAAAACATATACTAATAACTTGGCGTATCAAACGTCAGGCACCATGAAAGGTATTTCTACAAAACCAGTGGCCCAACAATTAGAACTCATGTTCGGACAAATGCAGAAACCCACAACACAATATGACATTGCAATCAAGGTTGAGGGTGATGGATTGAGTCCCGACAAGATTCGTGAAATAGCCGTCGGCGTTGAGAAGGAGATTAAGGCAATGGACGATCGGTTAAGATTTAGTAGAGGAGAGGCGGTGAGTTTCGCATGACAACATTACTTCCAGGTGAGTTTAAATTTAACACAACAGCGTCATCGGAATTAGCCGGTAGTCGAATTCAATTACGACCGGAAATACCTACTCCGATACGCAAAAGTTCTTTCATTTCTGTTCCCGGTGTTAGCGGTGATTATATTTTAGATGAAGATGCTTATGAAAATACAAATTTTACACTTGAGTTGATTTGTCAAGTAGGCTCGGAAGACGACAGCACCATTTCGGCAATGAGAGAAAAGATAGCATACACATTTGACTCTGGGGGCTACGTGCCCCTAGAGTTATACTTTGATCCGAACAGAGTTTACTATGTTAAAACTATCACAGGACCAAATTTTAGGTTAAGTGGTGAGTGGCCAGATATTTTGTTATACTCAGTAGAGTTAAGTGTTAAACCGTTTAAGTATTTTTCAACTGGTTATGAAAAAACACTCCCCTCTGGGGGACAATCGACGGTAACCCTAACAAATCCAACGAACTACCCGTCAAAACCAATTATTACATTAACTGGTTCAGGTAACATGGATGTAACGATCGGATCTAAAACTTATGAGTTTAAAGATGTTGATTCTTCTTTAATAGTAAACTCTGAAATCGGGGAGGCATACAAAATTGTGAGTGGTGCTCCAGTAAACAGAAACAACAAAATGTACACTCGAGATTTTCCAATCTTACTACCAGGTGAAAATTTAATTAGTTATACCACAGCATCACAATTTAAGATCGAAGGGAGGTGGGCCACATTAGTAGGTTAGTTCCAATTTTATTTCAAGCAGATGAAGACATCTTTACTCATAACGGTTTGGGTCGTCTGTCGGATGCCACAAAATGTGAAGTAACAGAAGTTCTAAACGGGGAGTTCGAACTATTGATGGCCTACCCCGTTAACGGCGCTAAGTATTCGTTGATTGAAGATAACATGTTGATCTTAGCTAAACCAAACCCTTATGATCAACCCCACGTGTTTAGGATTTATGAACATCATCTTAGTAGCAATGAAAATAGTTTGGAAATTTACGCTAGAACAAACACTGCAGATTTAGCAGATAATATGGTATCAGAAACAGCTATTGTAGACAAAACACCCGCTCAAGCAATGACCTCCCTGGGTAGTGTTGCTATAGACCCCTGTGATTTCTTATTCATATCAGACATTGTCGAATTGGGTAGTGTTAAATGGACACGTCGAAATCTTCTTTCATGTATTACTGGCGAAGAAGATTCAGTTCTCCAAGTTTGGGGTGGTGAAGTTCAGCACGGCAATAAAGAAATTGCAGTGTATCAAAGACGTGGAACTGATACAGATGTGACAATTAGACATGGTCGTAACCTTAGAGGTCTTACTGTAACTTACTCAACTCAAGGTATCGTTACGGCAATTTTACCGTATACAAGACTTGGTACGGACGAAGAAGGAAATGAAGAAATTTTAATAGGTACGGTAGTTCGTTCACCAAATGAAAGTAACTATCCACACGCCTTTATAAAAGATGTCGAGTTCCCAATCGAACAGTATGGTACAGAGGTTGTAACACAAGATCCAGACAGTGGATATGAAACTACAACGTTAGTTATGACTCTCAGTGATTTGAATGATGCTGCAGCCACCTGGTTTGATGATAATCCAGACATGGATGTGCCATCAATTAACATTGAAGTTGAAATTGAAAACCTATCTCAAACTGAAGACTACGCACAATTTAAAGATTTTGAAACTCTTCGGTTGGGTGACACCATTACCGTTTGGGCAGAAAAATATAATGTCGAGTTGACTGCTAGAGTGGTAAAAGTTGTATACGACTGTTTATCAGATCGTAATTTAGAACTGGAAGTAGGTAAAATTAAAGAAACCGGTTTTCAGTCTTATCAAAAGAGCATTTATAATAACTTTGTGAAACCAGTGGCCCATAGAGCAACGTACGCCCAAATTGCTGCAAATCAAAAGAATAGAGTGTTCCGAGGAACTAATATGCCTTCCGTAGGAATGAAGTATAACGATTTGTGGTACAAACCAGTTGGCGAAGGAGAAATTGAATTATATAGATACGACGGGCTTGTCTGGAATCTTGAAAAAGTTTCCGGCGGTTTAATACAAGGTGTGTTAGATGCTGATAGTGGTGATTTAGATATTATCAACTTGAACGCTAGTAATATTACAACAGGAACCATGGGAGCACAATATATTGCACTTTCTGGAGACGATACATTAGAAACGATATTTGAAAACTTTGATGGGACTTTATCATCATTATTAGAAAATTACAATTCGCTTAAAGATGATTTAAATGGCGTAGACGGGTTTATTCAAATTTTAATAGGGAGTACAGAAATTGGACCGCCCCAGATACTCAGTTTACGAACTCTTTTAGAAACAATTAATA
>LSQX01229259.1_pt1 | contig 20731 bp, 13 predicted proteins | sample 654561 | NCBI WGS metagenome assembly LSQX01 (sample SAMN04489861, study PRJNA283612) | anaerobic digester metagenome | isolation source: 4 biogas reactors fed with cattle manure at either 37C or 55C with and... | place: Denmark: Kongens Lyngby | collected 2014 | reverse complement strand
TTGTTTCAATAATTTCATTTTGAAACAGCAGCGTTTTGCTTTTCCGGTAAAGTCTGATTTGGTCAGGCTTTCTTAGTGAGCATCAGTTGAGACTCTATAATGAAGTCGCGGTGTGCTTTTATCAGGTTGATGGAGTGCAGCAACATGTTCTTTGTTTCGGAAATGATGTTGAAGAAAAGCACTGAATTCCGTGTGTTTACTTCTCCCGCCTTAATTCTTCTGATCTGCATAATCTCAAAATTTTCGAGCGTTTCCAATATCTCATCCCGCTGTATAATCAGATCAGCTATTTCATCAAAATGGTCGTATTCAACCAGTTCAATAAAGGACATATAGAAAACATCAATACTTTTTCTGAGTTTGTGCATCTCCTTTATCTGTGCTTTCTGAAACTGACGATGGTTATTGTTCACATGCTCATAAAGCGGTTCCACTAAAAAGTTCAGCGAGTGGGCAAGCTCCCGCTGATAGTCAACAACCTGCACATAAAAATGTCCGGAGTCAACATTTTTCTCAATTTTTGAGATGACATTTAAAACTTTGTTTTTTTGTTTTTTTGCTCTTTTATTGAGGTCATCTTTCAATTTCAAAGCGTCTTTCAGCTCCGAACGATCCTCGCTCAAAAAATATTTGATACTGTCCGAATAAACCTTGTTTGCCAGCACAATGGCTTTTATAACCTGATTTCTGCATTTCTGCATAACCTTGTCAACCCCGTCTTTTTCGTTAATAACTTCGTCTTCAATACTATCTAAAAGATTGTCATTACCATTGCCGTTTCCGTTCTTTTTGAAAATACCGAAATGGGTTTGGAGAACCATAAAAATTGCAATGGCGGCAAAGACAAATATCATAAACATTCCGCCAACAAAGATGACCCAGGCGATTATTGCCGTAACCGAAAATGCAATAATTGCAGTCAGAAACCAGCCGCCAACAACCGCGAGAACACCTGAAATACGGTAAACTGCACTGTCGAGACCCCATGCACGATCGGCAAAGGAAGTTCCCATCGCCACCATAAAAGTTACGTAAGTTGTGGATAGCGGGAGTTTATACGAAGTTCCGATGGCGATCAGCACACTTGCCACAAAAAGATTAACCGTGGCTCTGATTTTGTCGAAAGCCGAGTTGTCCGTATAATCTTCACCTACCGGTTTAAAGCGCAACTGAATTCTCTTTATAAAAGTTTCAGGAATATTTTTTACTAATTTCTTCTGGTATTTCGTGAAATTCCGCACAATTACCCTTGCAAGCAAACTGGAGCTGAAGCGCTCATCCCCTTCGCCTTGTCTCGCTAAATCCACCGAAGTATAGACAACCGAGTGCGCTTTTTTTGAGAAGGTCAGGGTTAAAATCATTATTAATCCTGCAATTAAAAGAATATAGGTTGGAGTGTCAACTTTTCCCGAAAGGAATTCCATGGAAAATGTGTCCGGTGGCGGAGTGCCTGCTGCTAACCAAGTTTTAAAAGCGTGTAAACCGGCGATGGGAACACCGATAAAGTTTACTAAATCGTTTCCTGCAAATGCCATTGCCAGTGCAAATGTTCCAATTAATACGGTGAGTTTCAGTATTTTCACTTTGAACAGTGAATTTAATATCTGAATAATTACCACCCATGCCAAAAAGCTGTAAAACAGTAATTTTCCGTTGTTCGCAACAATCCAGTCGCCAAGAATTTCCCCGTTGCTCAGCTCTGTTTGGGCAAAAGATGCGCCTGCCATTCCTTTGATGAGAAGAAAATAGGTGATGGCAGTAACCGTTAAACCACCGTAAACAGCGCCTAAATACTTCATGTATTTTCGGTAGTTGAAGGTGAAGATGATTCGTGTAATGTATTGGACAATAGAGCCAATGGTGAATGCAATAGGAACTGAAAGCAAAATACCTGAAATGATTGCCAGCGCTTTTTCAGAATTTATATAATTGGAGAGCTCACTGATTGTGCCGCCCGTCCGGTTCAGTTTCACCAGTGAAACCGCTACGGCAGAGCCAAGCAGTTCAAAAACAATGGAAACTGTGGTGGAGGTTGGCATTCTCAGCGAAATGAAAGTGTTGAGAAGCAGAATATCAGTAATCATCACGGCAGTGAAAATGACCATGATTTCATTAAACATAAACATATCCGGATGAAAAATCCCCTTTCTGGCAATTTCCATCATGCCGCTGGAGAAGGTGGTTCCAATAAATACACCTACCCCTGCCATCAGGAAAATGAGCCATTTGGGAGCTGCCTTGGAACCGAAAGCTGCATTCAGAAAATTTCCGGCATCGTTACTGACACCGACAATCAAGTCTGAGATAGCTAATGCAATGAGTACAACAACTATAATAAGATAAAAATTTTCCATTATCTCTATTTTTCAGAGCGCAAATATAGATTAGAAATTTTTGCTTACGCCTGCTAAGGTATTAAAAAAACATTAACACTCCATAAAGAAATTATTAATGATTTGAACAAAATGTCATAATTGTTGATAAATGCTTCAATTTTTATACTAATTCAAAACGAATTAAGTGAAAACTAAAGTTTAAAAGCAGTTATATTATGCTAATTTTGAATCTTCTAAAGTGAAAGCTATATGAAAACATACACATCGCGGCAGTTGACGCTATACATATCAATTCTACTCACTTCGCTGGCACTGATTTTTTTGTTTTTCACCTGGCTCTTGTCGCCCGGGTTTTGGGTATTGTTGATTTTGGTAGTCCTCTTTTTTCTGACCTCCTATTTTTATGTAACGTTCGTGATAAATAAATATATAGCCGACAAAATACGACCGGTATATAAAACCATTAAAGATTTGCCACTGAGCGGAAAAAAGCTCGATGAAAAGTCTTCTGACTCCACTAATTTGCTGTCAAATGTCAGATACGAAGTTGAGGAGTGGGCAAAGGCGCAAATGACGGAAATTGAGCGACTTAAAGAGTTAGGGCGCTATCGTAAGGAGTTTGTGGGAAATGTTTCACATGAGTTAAAAACCCCGATTTTCAATATTCAGGGCTATATTTTGACACTCTTAGAAGGCGGACTTGAGGATTCACGAATCAATCTGCTTTATCTCAGGCGCACCGAAAAAAACATCAACCGGCTTATTTCGATAGTTGAGGACCTGGAGTCAATCACCAAACTTGAATCGGGTGAGCTCAAACTGAACATGAGAAAGTTTGACATTGTCAAAACCGTTAGGGACGTTTTTGAAATGGAGCATTTTCAGGCGCAAAACCGGGAAGTTTCGCTTGAAATAATAAACCCGCCTTCCAGACCGGTGTATGTGAGGGCTGATCGGAACAGAATTATTGAGGTTCTTGTTAATCTGATTGTTAACGGAATCAAATACAACCACAAAGGTGGTTTTGTCCATGTCTCGTTTCACGATCTGGACGACAATGTGATGGTTGAAATCACCGATAACGGACCTGGAATTGAGAAAAAATACCTACCCCGTATTTTTGAACGGTTTTACCGTGTGGATAAATCCAGGTCGCGAGAACAGGGCGGAACCGGACTTGGGCTTTCCATTGTTAAGCACATTATTGAAGCGCACAACCAGTCAATCAATGTGCGAAGTGTGGTTGACCAGGGGACAACCTTTAATTTTACTCTTGAAAAAGCCAAATAATGACGCAATTTTCTTATTGAATGAATAAATTTCAGGAAATCGATAATAACTTGTAACTTTGTGTTTAAAACAATTTGACAAATGAGCGATAATAAATTTAAAATTCTACTGGTTGATGACGAAGACGATATTTTAGAATTTATCGGATACAACCTTGAAAAAGAAGGCTATGAAGTGTTTACGGCACAAAATGGAAAAGACGCGATAAAGCAGGCTGAAAAGCATCAGCCGCATCTTATTCTTTTAGATGTTATGATGCCTGAAATGGATGGCATTGCCACCTGTGAGGAAATCCGTAAAAATCCGGAAATCAGCAATACCATCATTGCTTTCCTGACAGCACGCGGCGAAGATTATACGCAAATTGCCGGTTTTGAAGCCGGTGGTGACGACTATATTACCAAACCGATTCGTCCGAAAGTTTTGGTCAGCCGGGTGAAGGCGTTGCTGAAACGCACCGGCGAAGGCGGCGGTGTTGCCGCTTATGCTGAAGAAACAGGAACTATCTCGATTGGAAATCTGGTAATCGATAAGGAACGGTATCTGATTCGTATTGATAATCAGGAGATGGTACTTCCCAGAAAAGAGTTTGAACTTTTGTCGCTGCTTGTTTCAAAACCGGGAAAAGTCTTTACTCGCGAGGAGATATATTCAACAGTTTGGGGAGAAAATGTAGTTGTCGGTGACCGAACCATTGATGTGCATATCCGCAAACTGCGTGAGAAAATCGGAAGTGAACGAATTAAAACGCTGAAAGGAATCGGCTATAAATTTGTTGATCTTTAGACTATGTAGATAAATAGGTAAAGTATCAGAAATCCCGTGGCATATCCCACTTTCAGGTGCCACAATTTATTTTGACTGAGAACAAGCAGCGCAGATGCTACCACTCCCGTAACAGAAACAACTGACACAATTGACCACATGGGATTTGCTCCCATTCTGAGAGAGAGCGCTATTAAAGCGCCTGTCAGTGCGCCAAAAGCAGCCATGTGACTGCTGATTTTCCATTTATAGGAAAGCGGCAGAAGTGCAATTATCACAAAGATTGATGCCAACAGCAGCAGTTTAAAAACAGGCAAGGCTTCAATTCTGAGCAGTAATACATATCCCAAGTAATAGGAAAATACCGTGAGTATCAGTGATATGGCTCTGAAATTTTCAGAATCGGACGAAAGCTTAAATCTGGGATTAACCGACAACAGCGCAATGGATAGCATAGGGAGAATGCAGGTAGTGAAAAATATTACGAGCAAGACCAGCCGTTTTGCGGGCCAGCCCAACATGGAAAAGTAAAAATCGGAGTGGAAAAGCAACAAAAAGCCGAGTGTGGGAATAATTGTCGGATGAAAAAGGAAGGTGATAATCCGGGCTGCTTTTTTGTCCATAATTTATAGCTCCTTACGCAGCCTTGCAACCGGTATTCCTAACTGTTCACGATATTTTGCAACCGTTCTTCGTGCAATGCCATATGATTTCTCATTTAAAATCTTAGTCAGTTTTTCATCGGTTAACGGCTTGCGCTTGTCTTCATTATCAATGAAATCCTGAAGGATTTTTTTGATTTTTCGGGTAGAAACCTCTTCTCCGTCATCTTTTTGCATTCCCTCGGAGAAGAAATATTTCAGCGGATAAATTCCAAAGTGCGTCTGTATATATTTGCTGTTGGATACCCGCGAAATCGTTGAAATGTCAAGTCCGGTCTTTTCGGCAATATCTTTTAAAATCATGGGGCGCAGTTTTGTTTCATCCCCATCCTGAAAATACTCCTTCTGAAAGTTGATGATTTCAGACATGGTGATGAGCAGTGTGTGGTTTCGCTGCCTGATGGCATCAATAAACCACTTTGCCGAATCCACCTTTTGCTTGACAAACACCAGCGCATCCTTCTGATTTTTATTTTCTCTCTTCCTTTTATCTTCCCTGACCAAAGAGTGCAGCATTTCCAGATAAGTTTTATTGATTCTCAGTTCAGGTACATTCTGCTGATTCAGTGTGAGACTCAGCTCACCATCAATAGTTTCGAGTATGAAGTCGGGAATGATGTGCTGGTTTGCCTTGCTATGCGGATTGCTGTATGCACTTCCCGGTTTGGGATTCAATTTCAGCACCTGATCAATACCTTCCTTTAGCTCTTCATCGCTAAGCTCCAGCTTTCTTTTTATTTTTTCGTAGTGCTTTCGGGTGAACTCTTCAAAAAAATCGTGAATAATGGTCAATGCGAGTTTATGGTTGCCTGTCCTTTTCCTGTCGAGTTGCAACAGCAGACACTCCTGAAGATTGCGTGCCCCAACTCCCGGCGGGTCAAGCGTGTGAATGACGCTAAGAATTTTTTCCAGCTTTTCAACCGAAACTTCTATGCCAATGCTAAATGCCAGATCATCACTGATTGCCGTCAGGTCGCGGCGCAGGTAGCCGTCATCGTCAATATTGCCGATAATGTATTCTGCCAATTGCCTGTCCTGTTCTGATAAGTTGGTCATTCCCAGCTGATCATACAGGCTTTCGTGAAATGTGATTCCCACCGAAAAGGGAATTTCTACATATTTGTCGTCTTTTGAATAGTTGTTTGTGTTGGTTTTGTACGAAGGAATTTCGTCATCGTCGGTGTAGTAATCGTCAAACGAAAATTCCTCATCGGAGTCCTGTCCCTGTTCGTTTGAGTTCTCATCGTATTCCTCATAATTATCGGGACTATCCGATTCCATCTCCAGCACGGGATTCTCCTCCAACTCTTTTTTGATTCTTTGTTCAAGAAGCATGGTGGGAATCTCCAAAAGCTTGATCACCTGTATTTGCTGTGGCGAAAGCTTCTGGAGCAGTTTCTGTTGTAATGTTAATCTCTGTTCCATTTTCCCGAATTATTGTTGTAAATTTATAGCTTTTTCGGGAAGTATGCAATAAAAGGAATCAGAATTCTGCATTTTTGGGTGTTCTTGGGAAGGCAATCACATCGCGGATATTCCCCATTCCGGTAACAAACTGCATAAATCGTTCAAAGCCCAATCCGAAACCGCTGTGTGTCACACTGCCGAATCTTCGGGTATCGAGATACCACCACATTTCGTCTGTCGGGATATTCATTTGATTCATTCTCCCTTCCAGTTTTTCCAGATTCTCTTCGCGCTGCGAACCTCCGATGATTTCACCAATTTGCGGAAATAAAACATCCATGGCGCGGACAGTCTTGCCATCTTCATTTATTTTCATGTAGAAAGCTTTGATTTCACCCGGATAATCGGTCAGAATTACCGGACATTTAAAGTGCTTCTCTACCAGATAGCGTTCGTGTTCGCTCTGCAGATCAACCCCCCAGTCAACCGGGAACTTGAATTTTTTCTTTTTGTATGGGCTTGAATTCTTAAGAATTTCAATGGCTTCTGTATAAGTAATCCGTACAAACCGGCTGTCCAGCACAAATTGCAGCTTTTCCACTAAGTCCATGGAGCGCTGATCCTGGGGTTTGCCTTTTTCTTCATTTTTCAGTCTTTGCGCAAGAAAGTTTAAATCGTCCGAACAGTTGTCAATCGCATACTGAATGAGATATTTCAGAAAGTCTTCGGCTAAATCCATTGTGTCGTCGAGATCATAAAATGCCATTTCCGGTTCAATCATCCAGAATTCAGCCAAATGCCTTGTGGTGTTGGAGTTTTCGGCTCTGAAAGTTGGTCCGAACGTATAAATCTCACCTAATGCCAGTGCACCTAACTCTCCTTCAAGTTGCCCAGAAACCGTCAGGTTTGTATGTTTTCCGAAAAAATCCTTGCTGAAATCTACTTCGCCTCCATCGGTAAGCGGCGGTTTAACTGCATCCAGCGTGGTTACCCTGAACATCTGCCCGGCGCCTTCGGCATCGCTGCTGGTTATGATGGGAGTATGGAGATAATAGAACCCCTTGTCGTTGAAATATTTATGAATTGCATAAGCCATGGCATGGCGAATCCTAAAAACTGCACTGAAAGTGTTGGTACGAAAGCGAAGGTGCGCATTTTCGCGTAAAAATTCAAGTGTATGTTTTTTAGATTGAATGGGGAATTTTTCCGGATCAGCTTTACCGAGTAATTCAATTTTCTCGGCAATCAATTCTACTTTTTGCCCAGCTCCGCCCGACTCTGCAAGAATGCCTTTTGCTGAAATGCTGGCTCCGGTGTTGATTTCGCGCATCAAGTTTTCATCAAAACGTGCCGAGTCGGCAACTATCTGGAGGCTGTGAATGGTTGAACCGTCATTCAGCGCTATGAAGCTCACGTTTTTACTGCCTCTGCGGGTTCTTACCCAACCTTTAACAAATATTTCTGCACCGATTTCGCCTAATGCCAAAACCTCCTTAACTTTCAGTCTTTTCATAATCTTCTAAATATTCTTTTAACCTTTTCGGAATAAAAGAAACAAAAGTAGTTTTTTAATAGGAATTTCCGGTCCGGGCAATTTGAATTTTGCCTTATCGGGCTAAAGCTTAAAATAAAAAAAGCCATCCGGCGTATAACCGGATGGCTTTTGTCAATTTAGTTTAGCTTAAGTGCCTTAAATTTTATTCGGCTGCATCGCCCGGCACAGGAACTTTGGCATTCTGAATGTAGCCGATATCTCCCATAACATAAACATCAGGTCCTAATTTCAGGTCGGAGTTCATCATCTCATCGTAGGTAACCTCTTTTCCGGTGTAGGCTGAAACCCTTCCCATGATGGCAACCATATTTGAAATAGCTGTCTGCTCTGCTTCATTGAACGGAATATTTTGCCTGATGCAGGTAACTAAGTTGATGTGCTCCTGAACGTACGGGCTGGTTTCGGAACCCTGGGCAACAAACAGTTCATTTCCGGCGGCATCAACAATTCTTGGTTTGTGCCCGTCGGTTGTGGCAATCGCTTTTGTTCCGTGGAAAATTTCATAAACCTGGCTTGTGCAGCCGTTTATCTGACGACTCATGCTGTGAATATGACGTCCGTCTTCGTAAACGTAATCAATGCTGAAATTATCATACTGATCGCCGGTTACCCTGCGCTGTCTTGAGCCGAAGCCGACAGCCTTAACCGGATGTCCGCCAATGAACCAGCTGGCAACGTCAATGTTGTGAACGTGCTGCTCCACAATGTGGTCGCCGGAGAGCCAGCACCAGTTCACCCAGTCGCGAATCATCCATTCCATTTCGCTCCAGCTGGCATTTTTATCGCGGTGCCACAGTTTACTTTGGTTCCAGTAAACATTGGCTGAAACGATATGCCCGATTGCATTTTTGTTAATCTCTTTCCAGAGGTTCACATAGCTGTGCTCGTGGCGGCGCTGTGTGCCGGTAACAATTTTCAATCCGAGTGACTCTGCCATTTTTGCTGCTGCAATTACCTGACGGATTCCCACCGGATCAACCGCAAGCGGTTTCTCCATGAAAACGTGTTTGCGCGCTTTCACGGCAGCTTCAAAATGCTCGGGTCTGAATTTTGGCGGGGTAGCAAGGATAATAACGTCCACACCTGCGTCAATTACTTTCTCAAATGCATCAAAACCCACGAAGCAGTTTTCTTCAGGAACTTCAATGTTGTGCTGTTTTTTGATTTTTGCGCGGCAGTCATCAACCCTGTCCTGGAAAACGTCACCCAATGCAGTAACTGTCAGGTTTGGTCCAGCGGCAAGGAAATTCAGTGCAGCGCCAGAGCCACGTCCGCCGCATCCGATAACTCCGGCTTTCAGTTCCGGTCCGTCGGGTGCAATGTCAAGCATTGGCGGAAGGTTCAACTCTCTGGAATTAAAATCATAAATTCCTGACACACCGGCTTTTTCACCACCACCGGAGCAGGATGTAAAAGCGCCGATTCCCATGGCACTTGCAGCGCCAACCGTAGCAGCGCCGGATAAAAATTTGCGTCTTGAAAAATTACTACTCATAACTTGTTATTTTTTTATTTGATTAAAGGATACTAAGCTAATTATTATTTCCGGTACTTTCATCAAATTCGCAAACTATTCTGAATCCGATGTAATTACAGTCGGAAAGCCACCAGATACTTTTGGGCATTTGCGGGTCGGTGCGCAGCCACTCTTCGGTTCGGGTAAAATCCCGTGATGCACTGCGCACACCGGAAACAGGACTGCGGAATGAGCCTCCTTTCACAACTCTTTCTTCTCCTGAAGCCGGACCCTTCGGGTCGAGTACGCCGTCGGTCAGCTTCTCAAAAGCATCTTCAGCATACCAGTCGGAGCAGTATTCAACAACATTGCCCAACATGTTTTTCAGTCCGTAGGGATTCGCTTCCACCGCATCGGGTTCTTCGGTTCTTCCCCTGCTGTTCCCTTCATAAATCACATAATTATCAATGATATCGCTGCTCTTTCCGAAGAGTTTTCCGAAAAATCCTTTTTCTCCGAAATCTTTTGGCTGACCTTCAAAAAAGAAAGGCGTATCTGTTCCGCCACGTGCGGCATACTCCCACTCCGCTTCCGTGGGCAGGCGATAAGTTTTGCCGGTTACCTGAGAGAGCCACTTGCAATAGGTTTCCGCTGCATGATATGTCATGGTTATAGCGGGACGGCTGCCCAATCCCCAGTTTTGGTCGGGCTGACCGTATGGCGGTGTCGGTCCCGAAATGGCATCTATATCTTCTTCGGTGCGGGTTCCTTCAGTATCGGTTGAGCGCCCTTCGGCTGCCGTAGCGCCATAGAAAGCAAGGTATTCCTCCCAGGTAACTTCAATTTCAGCCATGAAAAACGGACTGATTTTAATCTCTTTTTGCGGACCTTCATCGGCATTTCTCAACTGCTCATTTTCTGGACTTCCAATTTTGAAAGAGCCGCCCGGAATGGCTTTCATGTTAAATGAAACCGTAGTGTTGGGCACTGTCTCTATATAATCTTCATGTGTGGTAACTTCTGCCGGTTCGGTGTAAAGAGCTATACTTCCAGATTTTTTCATCCCAAAATCAACATTTGCGGCATGAATAGCATTGGGGTCATAATGCCCGACATTCAGGTGGCAGTTGATGCACAGCAAGTTGTCTTCATTATGTGTATAGTGCAAATGCGCATCCTGCCCTTCTTTGGTCAGAGTGAGCGGAAAGAGATTCTGATGGCAATGGAGGCACGACTCCTGAAAAACATGGTGTTGCGCAAATTCAAAAGTTGCCTTCTGTTCCCAGTTAAAATCGGCGCTGTCTTTGAAAAGCCAGCCGTAAACATCGCGGGTTCCGGTTATTATTTTATGTTTCAGATAACCTTGTCCTTTGGGGGGTAAATGGCATTCAACGCAGCCAACGTGCATTCCCGACTGGGTAACGTAGTGTGTCGATAACCGCCACGATTCGGTTGCATGCGGATGAAGATGGCAGGCGGCACAGAACTCGTTTGTGGATGTATAGTCAACAAATTTGTTGAAATAGATGGTAAAAAGTAAACCTGCTACAAAACCTAAGAAAAGTACCAGAAGAAATTTTCGTTTCAGAAATGCAAATAACCGCTTTAACATGCTGTAAGATTTAAAGAAACAGAAGTTTTTAAAATAAATCCCAAAAATAGTAATTTCTCAAAAGCTTCAATCGTTAATTGCTCAAATTGGGCTTATATAGAAACAGTCAAAATAAGAGGCAAATTAAACGAAAAAAGTACTTTATTATAACATGACAAAAAACTGCACCGTTCCACCTAATTTCCGTCAGATTATTTTTTGGTAATATCTTTTTTGTTTTTCGCTGAAAAACCGGTTGAATTTTGTTTTTGTTATAAAAGTGTTTATCTTTGCAACCGCGTTTTTGAAAATAGTGATACTATTATATACTGCGGGATGGAGCAGTTGGNNGTCGGGCTCATAACCCGAAGGTCGTAGGTTCAAGTCCTACTCCCGCTACATAGTTTTTTCAGTACTTAAATCCAGTCGTTGACTGGATTTTTTGTTTATAAGGTGTGCCGGAAGACTTTTCGAGTTCATTATACAATGAAATTTGAAAATATCCCCATCTGTTGATTCCTGAGCTATTCATACGATAGAATAATATTCATTTTCATTTGAGTTATGGAAAAAGAAATGATCTCATAAATGAACTCTGACAACTCTAAATCATTATTAATCCAGTCAATCATTTCTAATTGTTCCAGGCTTCCTGAACTGAATGCAAAAGTGAGAAGCGACATTATATAGAAAAATAATTCAATTTCGTGAAGCGAGTCTCTGTTCTTAAAATAGAGTCCAGTCCCCTGTTCATAAAGCTCTGTTGGTTGATAAATCCCGGATTTAATCCACTCTTCAGTCATCCGGAACATTCTCAGCAATGGATAATCCGGGTGCAGATTGTAATAGTCTTCAGATAATTTGAATGAGTCTTCTGACATATCTGCCATTTTTGCCTTGATGATGAGAAAATGGATTGCAGGGTTATCCGGCATTTGCTTCTCAAGTTTGTGTAGTTTTTTCAGCGCTTTTTTTGGATTTGAAAACAATAGATGAAAAAGTTTCCAAAACTTATCTTCCCATTCCTCCCGGTTGATATTTGAATTCGGCTCAATTCCCAGCAATTCATCCGAAAACTCATCAGTAACTTCATACTCCTGAATCATTTCAATCTGATTTTCATAAAGTCTCTCCGCTTTATCATAATCAATGAGTTCCTTATATGCAGTGCTAATCAGGTATGCTAAATCATAAACTTCATCAGATGAAAGATTATCTTTTTTGCCAATCAGTTCACGCAGAAGTTTTATTTTTTTGTGAAAGGGAAGATCTCCGTATTTTTTTTCTTTTATAACTGATGCCTCATTCAGAAATTATTCATCAAAAAAATCACTTTCGGAAAAGTCTTCTTCGTGAAGTATGAAATCAAAATTCCCCTTGCCGGCAGTTTTTTCAAGCTGCCTGATAATTTGCCCGGTACGTGCATCATTGTCGAACGGACCGCGTATATAAGAAGGCTTTCCATTTTCACCACATTCAATATCAATAAATTCAATTTCTTCAGTATCTTCTTCAAGAATATATTTTGTAACTGATGTATAATCTTTATGAGGTTTAAAGCCATATTTTTCGGCAAATTCAATCCCTGCATAAATAATATTATGAACCAAAGGATACGAAACAAGTTTAATTTCCTGATTAGATTTAGTTCGGCTGATTATTTCATTATACTCAACATCACTGATATTGAAATAATGATAAGCATCTTTTACTCCAAGACAATTCAGATCAACCAGATAAGTACCCACCGTAAAATTGCCGTTGGTGTGTTTTCGGGCAATGATAATATAAGCCATCCTGCCTTCATCCCAGTCACTGTTTATCCAGCATTCATGGATGGGTAATGTTCGTGCTTTTTGCCTGATATAGTTTTCCGGACTGAGCATCTGTACAACTTTGCCTTTTTTTCTTTTTGTCATTTTTCAATATATTGGGACAGATTTAACATTTTTTAATTTACTGATATACAATAAGAGAAAGCGGTTGCGAAGATATTTGTTTTTGCTAATTCACAATATTTTGCGGAGTTCCATCAATGAATGCCTTCAGATTTTGTGCGGCAATCTGCATGAGTCTTTGCCGTGCTTCCCGTGTTGCCCAGGCAATATGCGGGGTGATATGACAATTTTTTGCCGCGAGCAAAGGATTATCAGCCCGGGGTGGTTCTGTCGAGAGCACATCCAGTCCTGCACCTGCAATTCTGCCGCTGTTCAGCGCATCAGCCAGGTCTTTTTCATTGATGAGCGGACCGCGCCCGGTATTGATAATTACGGCTGACTTTTTCATTTTGTCGATGGTGCTTTTGTTGATAAAACCGGCATTTTCTTCGGTCAGCGGGCAGTTCAGACTGATGAAATCACTTTCTGCCAAAAGTGTGTCTAATTCAACCTGACGGAAATCGGAAACTGTTTCCTTTTTACTGCGGTTTTGAAACAGGATTTTCATGCCAAATGCAAGTCCGGTTTTGGCAACCGCCTGCCCGATTTGTCCAAAACCGATGATACCCAGAGTTTTACCGGCAAGTTCAATTTGCGGAGTGAGATGGTAGGTAAAATCAATGCTGTTTGCCCAATCTCCGTTTCTTACCGAATCTGCATGTTGCGAAATATTCTGGGCAATATGCAAAATGTGCGAGAAAACCATCTGTGCAACAGATGCAGTGCTGTACGCAGGTATGTTGGCAACCAGAATGCCGGCTTCGGCGGCAGCTTTCAAATCCACCACATTGTATCCGGTGGCAAGAACTCCGATAAATTTCAGTTCAGGCAACCTTTTGATGATTTCTTTGTCAATCACTACCTTATTGGTGAAAATTGCAGTTGCTTTTGCAGCGCGATCAACGATTTTTTCGGGAGGTGTACGGTCATAAATGGCGCATTCTCCAAGTTTTTTGATTTCGTCCCAGCTCAAATCTCCGGGATTCAGCGTGTAGCCGTCAAGAATTACGATTTTCATTTGTTTCTCTGATTAAAAGCCCCAAAGATAAAAATAATGTCTGATGAAGTTTTTGAAACTGTGTGCCGGAAAATTAATTGTCAGAGGTTCTTTTTGTGTGAAAATTTGAATTTGGTTTACAATAACTTTTTTCAATTTTGATGAAAACATTTTTGAGGCTTTGCAGGAGAGTGATTCTTTGGATAAACTCAGACACGAAGCATGACTGTAGCATATAAGAAAAAATTTTAACCTAAAGTGATTGGTTTTGCCACAAAAACTCGTCTGCCGACAGGCAGGCAGGCTTCGCCAAGCTTGCCTGTCTCGGGTAGAGGGACAAGACTCAATCAGCCATACTGCCAGCTTCAAAAGATTTTTCGCACAGTGAAAAATAACCCTGCACTTTATAATAAAAAATGATGTTTCTCAAAACATCTGGATAATACATTTCCCTACAAATAGTGTTTTTTAAAAGTTAACATTAAATTTGTTAGCTTAATTGCATTGCAATAATCTTAACCTGCTGAGGTATAATTAAATAACTACAAAAGCATAAAATTCGTTTTTAAAAAATAAAATTTCACTCAAATACGAAAACAACAAAAACATGACAGAAAATACTTCAAAAAAACTTTTTTTACTTGATGCTTTCGCACTGATTTATCGCAGTTATTATGCATTTATCCGCAATCCGCGCTTCAATTCAAAAGGGGTAAACACGTCAGCCACGTTGGGTTTCACAAACACGCTGGTACAACTGCTGGAGACTGAAGACCCGCACGCCATCGCCGTTGTTTTTGATGTTTCCGCCCCCACTTTCAGGCACGAAATGTTTAAGGAATATAAGGCAAACCGTGAGGAGATGCCGGAAGACTTGCGAAAATCAATCCCATATATCCGCAGAATTATTGAGGCATTCAATATCCCGATAATCGAAAGGGCAGGCTTTGAAGCGGATGATGTGATTGGAACGTTGGCTCAAAAAGCCAAGAAAGAGGGATTCGACACCTACATGATGACGCCCGACAAGGATTATGCGCAGTTGGTGGATGAAAAAGTGCGCATGTATAAACCGGCCAGACAGGGCGAAAATGCTGAAATCTGGGGACCGGACGAAGTGAAGGAAAACTTTGGCATCAGCAGAACAGAGCAGGTGATTGAAATTTTGGGTCTGACGGGTGACAGCGCCGATAATATTCCGGGCTGCCCGGGAATCGGTCCCAAAACTGCCGAAAAACTGATTAAGGAGTTTGATACAATTGAAGGAATTTACCAAAATATTGACAAGCTGAAAGGAAAGCAAAAGGAAAATCTCATCGAATTTGAGAAACAGGTACGCCTTTCGCGGGAGCTGGTTACCATTATACAGGATGTGCCCATCGAATTTAACCAAAACGAACTGGTTCGCGGAGAAATCAATAGAGATGCGCTGAAGGCGCTGTTTGAAGACCTGGAATTCAAAGCGTTAGCCGGACGACTCAATCTGGAGGATTCCAAAGCCGAAACTGCCGTTCAGCAAACCTTATTCGGGGAAACGTCCGTTTCGCAGCCGGCAGAAACCCAAAAAGAAAATATAGAAACTGTTCCCCATCAATATTATCTTGTGGAAACCGAAATGCAGCGGGCAAGTCTTCGCGCCGAGCTTTCTATTGTTGAAGCATTCTGTTTCGACACCGAAACTACGGGGCTTGATCCACTTACCGCAGAGATTGTCTGCATGTCGTTTTCTTTCAGAAAACATGAGGCTTATTGCGTGCTACTACCTAAAAAACGTGAGGAAGCACAGAAAATTATGAACGATTTCCGGGAAGTTTTTGCTGATGAAAATATTCTGAAAGTCGGTCAGAATCTGAAATATGATATGCTTGTTTTGGGGAATTACGACATTCCCGTTAAAGGAAAACTTTTTGATACCATGCTGGCGCACTACCTTATTCAGCCAGAACAGAGACACAACCTTGACTATCTTTGTGATATCTACCTGAACTATGAGAAAATTCCTACAGAAAATCTGATTGGTAAAAGAGGAAAAAATCAGCTGAACATGCGCTCCGTTCCCAAAGAAAAGCTGCGCGACTATGCCTGCGAAGATGCCGATTTGACTTTCAGGTTAAAAGATGCCTTAACCCCTGAGTTAGACAGGTTTGAAGTGCGCGAATTGTTCGAAACCATCGAGATGCCACTGGTTCCGGTACTGGTACACATGGAGCAGTCCGGAGTGAAATTAGACACCAAAGAGCTTAACAGCTATGCGGTTTCGCTTAGGGAACAGATTATTCAGGTGGAAAAAGAAATTTTCGAGCTTTCCGGGGAAGAGTTCAATATTGCTTCGCCAAAACAGCTTGGGGTAATTCTTTTTGAGAAACTGAAAATCACTTCCGGCAATATAAAAAAGACTAAAACCAAACAATATTCCACAGCGGAAGAGGTACTGATTAAGCTGACTGACAAGCATCCCATTATCAACAAAGTATTGGAATTTCGCAGTCTTAAAAAACTGCTCTCCACTTATGTGGAAGCGCTCCCTGAACTGGTAAACCCCAAAACCGGCAAAGTTCACACCTCATACAACCAGGCAGTTACGGCAACCGGGCGCCTGAGTTCTGTGAATCCCAACCTGCAAAATATTCCTATCCGCGATGAAAACGGGCGTGAAATCAGACGGGCATTTATTCCTTCGGATGAAAATCACACTTTTCTCTCTGCCGACTACTCACAGATTGAGCTGCGCATAATGGCTGCCCTGAGCAAGGATGCCGATATGCTCAAAGCATTCGGAGAAGGAAAGGATATTCACACCATCACCGCTGCAAAAATTTACAAAGTGTCTGAGTCAGAAGTTACTTCCGACATGCGGAGAAAAGCTAAAACCGCAAATTTCGGAATCATATACGGTATTTCAGCTTTCGGACTGTCTCAAAGGCTGAATATTTCCCGTTCCGAAGCCAAGCAGCTGATTGACGGCTATTTTGAAAATTTTCCCGGTGTTAAAACTTTTATGGACAAACAGATTGAGCTGGCAGGAAAAAATGGATATGTGCAAACAATTAAAGGGCGCAAACGTTATTTAAATGACATAAATTCAGCCAATGCAGTGGTGCGTGGCATGGCGGAACGAAACGCCATCAATGCACCGATTCAGGGCTCGGCAGCTGATATAATAAAAATTGCTATGATTAATATCTACGAAGAGTTTGAAAATGAAAACCTGCAAACAAAAATGGTTTTGCAGGTTCATGATGAGCTGGATTTTGATGTCTATCAACCCGAATTGGAGAAAGTGAAGCGGATTGTTAAAACCGGAATGGAACAAGCTGTTGAACTTGGGGCGCCCTTAACCGTTGAAATGAATAACGCCGGCAATTGGCTGGATGCACATTAGAAAAACATGCACAGAGTTACCGAGATAAAATCAGAAGAAGATTACAGAAGCGCACTCCACCTGTTTGTGGAGTTGTGTGAAATGCGCGAAAAAACCATTGACGACATGAAAACCCTTCTTCTGCTCAGCGATCTGATGGAAAAATATGAGCGTTCCAGTTGCGGGGATAGTTGATTTCCGAATTAAAATATACTATTTAAACTCAACATGCACATAATATTTTTCGATTCAAATCGAGAAATATTATAATAATTTGCGATTTGAGAATATGATCTGCAATAATTTTTACGCAAACATGAGTTTACAATCGGAAAATTGGGGAAATAAGGTATAACACCGACATTCAGATTAACGTAAAACAAAAAACGCCCTGAAAGGGCAAATCAATTCAGCCCAATGGCAACGCCTTGGGTACCAAAGTGAAAAAGAAAATTGCGCCCTGAAAGGGCAGATTAAACTCAATCAACTCATTATCGGGTATTTATAGTTCTCTACATCATTCAGAATATCTCTATGTTTAAGGTATTTAATGATAATTGTCAAATATTTTTTTGGAAGTGCTGTCTGCATTTTGCAACGCTGTCAGGTCTGGTGACGCTGACAGGTTTTAGAAGCAGGAATTTACAAAAATACCTCACCCCTATCTTTCAAGGTAGAGATAAAAAATGGAGAGAAGCTTCCCCTCGTATATCAACAGGCAGGCAACCCCTCCCAAGGAAGGGAGAAAAAGAAGAGAGATAGCACATTGTTGTCTTACCATCCCCTCCCTTCAGGGTTGGGGAAAGGGATGGTAGGGCATCCGGTTTCTAACCTGCCCTTTCAGGGCGTTAACACCAATCGCATCAATAACCCGGGGCGTTGCCCCGGGCTGAAATAAGCAGGGCTTTCAGCCCGAAGAATTGGAGAAATAAGGTATAACACCGGCATTCAGCTTAACGTAAAACAAGAACTTTCCTGAAAGAGCAAAGCAAGGCACGGTTTACAAAACCGCGCCAGCGAAGGTAAATAGCAGCTCAAAAATATTGTGTATTCTAAACTATGCTACTTCCCGTACCGGGAGGCGTCTTGTTCCCCGGTAAATCATATAGAAACCGGTGAAAAACATAATTATACTGTACACTGCCGGCGCAATAGCAAAAGCGGTATTGCTCAGCAATCCACCAGCAATTGCCAGTGCCAGAGTGCCATTCTGAATACCGGTTTCAATGGAAATGCTTGCAGCCTGATCCCGTGCAAGCTTAAAACCGCGGCTGCTATAAAATCCGGCTGTCATCATCAGTACATTCAGTGTCAGTGCAATAATGCCCGCCTCAGCAAAGTAAGCCGGGAGAACATCTTTTTCCTTTGCAATCACCCCTAAAATAATCACCATAAGGATGAGCCCGGATGCAATACGCACCGGTTTGCCCAATCTGTTGGAGGTTTCAGGGAAAAAATAACGAATAAACATACCAATCACAACGGGAATAATCACAACCATACTGATTTGAGCTACTGTTTCAAGAAAATCCAGACGAATCACCTGATTTTGATCCATGAAATTCATCAGGGCGAAGTTTACAATAAACGGTATGGTGAAAACCGTTATTAAGCTTGAAATTGCAGTCATTGAGACAGATAACGCAACATCTGCCCGTGCTAAATGAGAAATCAGATTTGAAGTTGGTCCACCGGGGCAAGCAGCAAGAATCATTATTCCTACGGCAATCTCCGGTCTGACCCGAAAAAACAGAGCTAACGCAAATCCTGCCAAAGGCAGGAGAATTAATTGGAAAAGCATGCCGATAAAAATAGCTTTTGGGTATTTAACCACTCTTCTAAAATCGTCTAACACTAATGACAGCCCCATACCCAACATCACTATCATAAGGCCGCCGGCTAAAATCATATTGGAAACACTATCCATAAACAGTTTGTTTTGAAGGTTTTATAAAATATTAATTATCTTAACAGAACTACTTAAAGACCCGGTATTTCAATTAATCAGCCAACATATAACAAAAAGGTCTTTTTGTATTATTTGCGAAGATAAAACAATGTTTTAAAATTCCTAATGACGATACTTTATAAATGGGGGTGGGAGGGTGAGGGGAAGGGGAATCTGCTGATATGCCGTTAACCCTGATTCAGCGTTAGAAAAGATTGATTATAAAATTCGAGCTATACTTTACAGGCAAAGAGATTACGTCTTGGAGCGGAATGGTGTTTCCAAAACAAATGTTGGATAAAATCGGGTTTAAACAGATGATTGAATCTTGTGAAAGTTTACCTACCAAAAATTCCATTCGGGCATATAATCTATAAAAGGGGTTATAGAACCAAAAATTAATCATGTGGTTGAAATGTTCAGACTTTTCAACCACATGATTTGATACTACAGATTGCGGGAATACTCCCTTTATTCCTAACAGGGATACGCCCTTAATCAATTCGGGCAACTTTCAGCCCATACTTTTCAGCAATTTCTTTCCAACTATAATATTGAAATGTTTTGTCGTCACTCATTGCAACGAACATTCCATTTGGAAATCCCGGTAAAGAAACGTTTGTAATTTCACTTCCATCGCTATATATTGTGGATAAATAAACACTTGTAATTTTTTCATGTTTATGAGGATTTCTACTCTCACCTTCTCGTGAATAAATATTGAAGCGATTTGATTGTTGATCTGAAACACTAATATATCCAGTACTATCTGTTACTTTGTATATTGAAATACCTTCCTGGTCTCTTTTGAAATTTTCCTGGCCAAAAAATGCCAGCTCTTTATTTCCTTTATCAGGGTCTGCAAAGTACTTCCTTACACCTGCTCTTTCATCTGCATAATATATATATCCCAGTTCATTATCCACGGCTACTGCTTCAATTTCTTGATTGCCTGAAAAATTACCAAATTTTCGTACCAATTTCCCTCTTACACACCCAAGTCCATCATCGTATAATAGATATTGCTCTAGATAATTTTGTAAAGGACCATTTTTTCTACTAATTATTGCAAAAACATTTTTGTCAGATGAACGCACGTATAAAGCTACTCCCATTGGTTGTCGCTGTTCCTCATCTACAAAAACCTCAATACCTCCTCCATCAATCGCTTTCATATCCGGTAATGAAAAAACTCTTATACAATTTCTATTTCTTTCTGTTGCAACAGCAATATCTATAAAATGATTTTTGAAAATAAAATCATAGGCAACATCCACATTATTTGGACATTTTAAACCTGACACAGTCCTCCCTGAATCAATTTTTCCTTCTAAATTGAAGACGTAAAGACCACCATTCTGAGAATCCTTATCTGTACCAATAATTAGACTTTTTTTCGGTTTATTTCGATTAATCCATATAGCAG
>LSQX01152333.1_pt1 | contig 20731 bp, 19 predicted proteins | sample 654561 | NCBI WGS metagenome assembly LSQX01 (sample SAMN04489861, study PRJNA283612) | anaerobic digester metagenome | isolation source: 4 biogas reactors fed with cattle manure at either 37C or 55C with and... | place: Denmark: Kongens Lyngby | collected 2014 | reverse complement strand
ATGAGATGGCAATATTATCAGAGGTGCCAAAATATGGGTGGCAATAAAACTTGCAATTAACCGACACGATCTTGCAGCGTAAAAACTCTTGCATCACGGAAAATGATGTGGTAAGATTAGATAAACCGTTGAAGGGGAAGTAAAACTGTCAAGCGGTCTACAGCGAACCGGGGAGGGTGGAAGCCCGGGAGATGCAGCGGCAGACAAATGGGCCCCTGAGGGCGGAGCGAACGAACGGCAACGTTTCAGTAGCTGCCGACGCCTTACCAGCGTTAACCGGTAGGAGTGGACGGTGTGCATGCACCGGATGAGCGGGTTGAATCAACCAATCAAGGTGGTACCGCAGGCTGGCGCCTGTCCTTGTCCGGGACGGGCGTTTTTTCATGTGGCCGCCTGTTCTTGCGTCCAGGCCGCGGCTGGACGTAAAACTGCAGAGCTGCTAACAGCAAAAAACTTTGCCAGGAGGAAAAAGAGATGAGAAAAACAGGAAAACATTTTGCTCTGCTCTGTGCGTTGTTTTTGCTGACAGCAGTCATAACTCTCACGGGATGCGCCGGTTCTGCGGCCAAAAAGGATAAAGCCACAATCGGTATAATCCAGATTGTGGAACATCCTTCCCTCAATACCATCCGGGAGTCGCTGCTGGCGGAACTGGAAGCAGGCGGTTATAAGGACGGGGAGAATATTACTGTTGATTACCAGAATGCCCAGGGCGACCCCAGTAACCTGAAAGCCATCAGCCAAAAATTTGTAGCGAATAAATACGATGCCATTATCGCCATTGCCACTCCTTCAGCCCAGGCCGTGGTGGGGGAAACAAAAGAAATCCCCGTGATTTTCTCCGCCTGCACCGACCCGGTGGGATCCGGGCTGGTGAAAAGCCTGGAAGCTCCCGGCGGCAATGTGACAGGCACCTCCGATGCTGTCTCGGCGGAGAAGATCATGAGCCTTGCCCTGCAGCTCACCCCGGAGATTAAAACGGTGGGCGCCCTGTATAATGCCGGGGAAACCAACTCCGTTTCCGTGATCAACGACCTGAAAGGATTTGCCGCCGCGAACGGCCTGGCGGTGGTGGAAGCCACTGTGGCCAACACTTCGGAAGTGCAGCAGGCCGTCACCTCTTTGGCCGGCAAGGTGGATGCCATTTTTATCCCCATTGACAATACCGTGGCTTCCGCCATGCCAGTGGTGGCCCAGGCGGCAATCAAGGCCAAGGTCCCCGTCTATGTCGGGGCGGATTCCATGGTGGCCGACGGGGGTCTTGCCACCTACGGCATCAACTATGTCAGTCTCGGAAAAGAAACGGCCAAGATGGTAATACAGGTGCTGGAAGGCAAAAAACCCGGCGACATCCCTGTGCTGACCATTGAAGACGTGGAAATCTATATTAATGAAAAAACAGCGCAGGAGCTTGGCGTGGAAATCCCGGAGGAGATTAAAGCGCAGGCCAAGATGCTGTAAATTTGGTTGCAAGGAGACGATTTTATGAGCGTTGCCGCCCTGCTGGGCGCCCTGGAATTAGGTTTAGTCTATGCCGTCATGGCGCTCGGAGTGTTCATCTCTTTTCGCACTTTAAATACCCCGGATCTGACGGTTGACGGAAGTTTTGTCCTTGGTGCCGCTGTTGCCGCCGTGCTTATCAGCGGGGGCGGCAACCCTTATCTTGCCATTCTGGCGGCTTTTGCCGCCGGCTTTCTTGCCGGCTGTGTCACCGCCCTGCTCAATACAAAGCTTGGTATTCAGCCCTTGCTGGCGGGAATTCTGGTCATGCTGGCCCTTTATTCCGTCAACCTGCGGATCATGGACGGCAAAGCCAATATCCCCTTAATTGACAAGCCTTCCCTTTATCATCTTTTCAGCAGCCTGCTGCCGGAAGGCATTGACTCACTGGCCTGTGCCTTCCTTGTCATAGTGCTCATAGTATTTTTGCTTTATTTATTCCTGCAGACACGCCTGGGTTTTGCTCTGCGTGCCACGGGCGACAATGAAACAATGGTCAGGGCCTCCGGTATTGACAGCAATAAAATGAAGCTTTTGGGCCTGGCTTTGTCCAACGGCTTGGTGGCCGCCGCCGGCAGCATGATTGCCCAGTACCAGTCTTATGCCGATGTGGGGATGGGCCTGGGAATGGTGGTAATCGGCCTGGCTTCAGTGATTATCGGCGAAGTTGTTTTTGGCGCCAGGCCGCTTTGGCGCCGTCTGGCGGCAGTTGTCCTCGGCTCCGTCCTGTACAGGATTGTTATTGCTATTGCCCTGGATTTGGGCATGCCGGCTACAGACTTGAAACTGATTTCCGCCGTGATCGTGACGGTTGCCCTCTCGGCCGGCAGTGTCAGAAAAATGCTTGCCAGGCAGGCACAGCGCCTGCCGGGGAAATAGAAGCGGGTGATGGCCATGATTACAATCGAGCATTTAAGCAAACGGTTTCATGTCGGCACTGCCGACGAGAAGGTGGCGGTGGACGATGTCAGCCTGCACCTGGAGCAGGGAGAATTTGTGACCGTGATCGGCAGCAACGGTGCCGGCAAATCTACGCTGCTGAACTGTATTGCCGGTGTCTATGAGGCCGATACGGGCAGGATCATCCTGGACGGCACGGACATTACCGCCATGCCGGAGTACCGGCGTTCACGCTGGATTGGCCGCGTGTTCCAGGACCCGCACATGGGCACGGCTTACGATATGACTATTGAAGAAAACCTGGCTATCGCCTACAGCAAAAACAAGCCCCTCAACCTCGCCCGCGGCATTCGCCGGGGAGAGAGGGAGTTCTTCCGGGAGAGGCTGGCCGTGCTGGGCTTGGGTCTGGAAGACCGCCTGCAGGACAAGGTGGGGCAGCTCTCCGGTGGCCAGCGCCAGGCCTTGACCTTGCTCATGGCAACCATTGTCCGGCCCAAACTGCTCCTTTTGGATGAACATACCGCTTCCCTGGACCCGGTTACCGCCGACAAAGTCCTGCAGCTGACCACAGAGATGGTTGCCGAAAGCAAGCTTACCACTTTCATGGTTACCCATAACCTGCAGGATGCCCTGACCGCCGGCACCCGGACGATTATGATGGATAAGGGCCGCATTATCCTGGAACTTGCGGGACCGGAGAGGGAAGGGATGTCGGTGGAGGAATTGATTGCCCTGTTTGCCGCGAAAAGCGGCACCCAACTGCGCACAGACCGCATGCTTTTACAGTGAGGCACCGCAGCCGCTTTTGCTGCGGTTTTATTTTTCTCACTTGCGAATTGCCGGCGGCCTGCGTTCAGCGGCAGGCTAGGGAGTTGTACGATAAGCACAAACAGGGTAGGGAGTTGTGCGATAAGCACAAATGCGTGAAAGCAACTTCATGCGGATAGGACCTTTAACGAACGGAGGGGCTGTTGTATACTGAAGCTAAGGCTTGGCCGGGAAAATTTGCCTGAATTTTCATGCGAGACTCAATTTTATGGTAGTTACCGGCATTAGTTTACATAAACATTGGGCGTTAACAAAAGCAGCAGGAATTCCGGGGGGTGAAAGGAGTACAAATTTTTTATTGTCACGGCAAAGGCAAGCTTAAGTGAAAACATGAACAATAAATGGAGAAAAAGGAGGCCGAAAATGGACGCGAAACAATTGGCAAAGGAAAGAGAGCAAATCTACCTGGATCTGTTTACCAATAAAATACCGAAACGCTTTCCGGTAGAGGACGGCCTAAGCTGGAACTATCTGATTGAATATGCCGGCGAAGATTTAATGTTGACGCAGTTTACCTGCACCAAGGAAAAGGCCATCGAGATTGCGGAAAAGGGAATGGAGATACTGCGGGGAGACCGGATGTTTCCGCTTGGAGGGCTCAACCCCATCTCCCTCATGTTCCAAAAGAGCCGGCAAAGCGTCATGAGCTCCAGCGGAATGATACAGCATCCTGAAGTTGAATATATGTATGAAGACGAGTATGACGACTTTATTAAAAACCCGTATGATTTTGTGCTGGAGCGCATAATTCCGCGGTGCAATCCCGCTTATGCCCAGGGCGAGGTCTTGCGTTCCTTCGCTTTTGCCCGCTACCTCTTGTCCGCTTACGAAAAGGCTAAAGAATATGCCGCCTCCCGTGAGTATATAAGGGAAAAATACGGTTTACACGCACCGCCTCCGGGAAGCGGAGCGCACCAGTACGTGCCTTTTGATTTCCTGGCCGACCATTGCCGGGGCTTTTCCAAGATCCACATTGATATCAAACGGCAGCCGGAGAAAGTCTTGGAGGCATTGGAAGCCCTTGTGCCTTTCTGTATGTGGACAGGCGAGAATAAAGTTCAGTCTCCTTTGGGCTCCAACCTGCTGCCTACGCACATGGGCCCCTATCTCAATATGAGAGATTTTGAGAAGTTTTACTGGCCTACCTTCGAGAAAGTTGTCCATCTTACTGCCGCGAGAGGCCAGACCATGCTGATCTTCCTGGAAAACGACTGGACCAGGTTTCTTGATTATCTGCAAGAACTGCCGGCAGGCACCAGGTTGTTTATGGAGTACGGCGATCCCAAGAAATTTAAAGAAAAGCTCGGCAAGAAAATGGTGCTGGCAGGTTTTTATCCCATTACACTGCTGCGGACGGGAACCAAGCAGCAGTGCATTGACAAAGCCAAGGAACTGATTGATATCCTGGCTCCGGGCGGCAATTACTACTTCTGTTTTGACAAGACCGCTTTAAGGCTGAGCGATGTGAACCCGGAAAACTACGTAGCTGTGATGGAGTACGTCCTGGAAAACAGTTACTATGACAATGCCGGCGAGCCGGCTTCTTCAATCAAGCGGGAGGATACAATCAAGAACTATACTTACCCCGAGTTTAAGTCCAAGTATGTGATTGATTTTGACGAATATATCAAAGATTATCCTCCCGTTGATCCAAGGATAGAGCCTTTCATGCGCGAAGGCTACCTCAAGTATTCTGATATGCTGTTCTTGAGAATCCCGCATGCCATGTAGGGCGTGGGGCGGGACGGAATGGGGCCTGTAAGGAACACTTGCATTATACCGGCACTACGGCTGCTGTACCAACGAGAACGGTACGCAGATGGGCAGGCGATTGTCCGCGCCTGCTTTTTTCTTGCATATTTGTCCGGAAACGGTCACAGCCGCCGGTCAGGGTGCCGCAGTATTGTCCGGCGGCTTAATCAGTGTTATGATGACATAAAATCCACTGCTTGGAGGATTGTACTATGGAGCCGGTAAAGCGGGTTAAAGATCTGTTTTTGACGCACAGGGACAGTGAACTGGCTGTCCCCATGGCCAAATACATGAAAGACAAGTTTCCTTTTCTTGGTATAAAAAAGCCTGTGCGGGAAGAGTTGCTGAAACAATTTTACCGGGAGAGCGGGATTTTAAAGGAGCCGTTTCAGGAAGATTTTGTTTTGGCTCTATGGGAGCAGGCGGAGCGGGAGTATCAGTATGCCGCCCTCGATTATATCAAGAGGTCACTGAAAAAAATCGCCAAGCACGACCTGCCGCTCATGGAAAGGCTGATAACAACAAAATCCTGGTGGGACACTGTTGACATGCTGGCGCAGCATCCCGTCGGCACAATTGCCCGCAAGTATCCGGAAGTTGTTCCTGAAACCATAGTTGGCTGGGCGGCAGGAGAACAAATGTGGCTGCGCCGTGCCGCTATTTTGTTTCAGTTAAAATATAAGGAAAAGACTGATGAACAGCTTTTATTCCAAATTATTAAATGGAATGCGAAAAGCAGTGAGTTTTTCATCCAGAAAGCAATCGGCTGGGCACTCAGGGAGTACTCAAAGACAAGCCCGGCGGCAGTCAGGCAATTTATTGTCCAAAATGAACTGCCCCCGCTTAGTGTCCGGGAAGGAAGCAAATATTTAGGCCCTGCTTGATTTTTATTTCCGGCAAGACACAAGAAAGGATTGCGGCGGGAACAGGTCGAAGTATAGCATAGTCAATTTCGTAGAAGGTGGTGTATGGTTATGACAAGTGATGTTAAGTCTTTGCAGCAGGAAAGGATTCAGATATATCATGATTTGATGGACAACAAAATTCCTAAAAGAGTTCCGGTAACAGCTTCTTTGTCGCTGCAGCCGTTGGCGGAATGGGCCGGCATTGATCTGCATGCGGCTCACTGGAAGCCCTCGCTGCTGGCGGAGGCGGCGGACAAGCTCTGCCAGGTATTATACTCGGATACCCTTCCTGCAGGCGGCTCCTTACGATACCCTTCTTTCTACGAGGTGCTGGAATCTCAATCTTTTGTCATGTCCTCCAGCGGTTTTATTCAGCACCCTGAAACGGTGGGGATGGAAGTTGAAGACTACGACTATTTGATTGAAAAACCTTATGACTGCCTGCTTGAGCGTGTCATCCCCCGGCAGTACAAGGCGCTGAACCTGGACGATCCTGTCAGCATGGCGCTTGCGCTGACAAAAAGCTATATGGGCTACTATGGTGATAACCAGGAGCTGGCGCCCATCTTCAGTGAATTGATTGAAAAATACGGCTATTATCCCGGACCGCCTCCCGGTTCTACGGGCTTCACAGCCACTCCTTTCGACTTTTTGGCCGACCAACTGCGGGGATTCCGGAATATCAGCATGGATATCCGCAGAATACCGGAGAAAGTCCTGGAAGCGTGCGAGGCTCTCTATCCCATAGTCCTGAAAAGAGGCATGCCGGCCAACCCTTCAAATTACGGGTTTGTGAGTATGCCGCTGCATATGCCTACTTATATGCGGGAAAAAGATTTTGAAAAGCTTTATTGGCCTACATTTAAGCGCCAGCTGGACGAGTATGCTTCCCATGGTGTGCATGCCAGCATTTTCTGCGAAGACAACTGGATGCGTTATTTGGACTACCTGTATGAACTGCCCACCGACACAATTATCATGTTTGAATATGGCGACCCCAAACTCATCAAGGAGAAACTGGGCAAAAAGCATATTATTGTGGGCATGTTCCCCGTGGTGATGCTGCGGACACACACAAAGGAAGAATGTGTGGATTACTGCAAGCGCATGCTGGATATCCTGGCACCGGGCGGCAAGTACCGCTTTGCCTTGGACAAAAACCCCGTCTCCATTAATGATATCAACTTGGAGAACTATATTGCCGTGACGGAGACAGTCCGTGACTATGGTGTCTACGACAACGCCGGGGAGGTGGCGGGCGAACAGTTTAATAAAGAAGACTACAAAGTAGAACCGTCGAGGCCCTTTGAAAGCAGGTATTTTACAACCTGGGAAAAGTTTAAGGCCAAGCATCCCCATGTTTCCGAGCACGGCAAAGACAAGCTGCAGGAGATTGAAGAAAGGCTGTTCCAATATTTAATGTGGCTTTTGATGTAACAAGCGGACTTCCACCGAACCAACCCGGCCGCAATTATAAGGATTGCGGCTTTTTTCCGTTCCGGGCGGCTGTCTGCGGCGGCATGGCAAAATGATATAATGATATAAAGACAAGTAACCCTTCCTGCCATCTTTCCGTATACTGTATTGTCTCTACCATTCTACTGACAGGGAGGAGTATTAAGTGCACGACAAGCCGAAATCCACCGAAAGCCCCAAATGCCATGACTGCGTTTGTGAATACAATCGCCTGGAAGAAGCCCGTTTCTGGACCCGGATTATGATGGAACACGCCCTCTTTATCAAGCTCGGGCTGCCGGCAAACGAGCCAAAGCTGAGGGCGGAAGCGGAAGATTTCAAGGAAAAATTTGCCAGGCTTCTAGAGGCTGGAGCTTGTTGACAAGCTGAAAGGGGATTTGTTAAAAGACCTGATCAGGGCGGTTGAAGCTTTTATTGAATTTAAAGCTTTTCTGCTGAAACTTTTAATTCAATGCAAAGCTGACCCCGGCAGCAATTACCCGCTGTTGCTGGACCATATCAGGAGGGAGGCGGAACGTTTTTTAGGTCTGCTTGTTTCCCCCTTGCCCCAGGATCCTCTGACGCTCTTGCTGCAACAGGAAGCTTTCTGGCTGCGGATTATGAAAGAGCATATTGAATTTGTCATTCACCTTTTGGATCCGTCGGAGAGGGAGCTGATTGAACAGGCCGAGGCATTCAGAATCACCTTTTCCCGCCTGCTTGAAACAGCCAGAGATCTAAAGTCCATGGCTGCCGTCATGCCTAGAAGATTTAATACCGTGATTTGCTTTACCCAGGAAGTTATCAACCATACCATGCAACTGCGTAACTTTAAAGCTGCAGCCTTCGAATTGGCGGAGCTGTGCAAACTTTTGAGCATCGTTTCAACGCCGCTTTTGCTTGACCATATCAGGCGCGAAGCAGATAAATTCCTTGATGAGCTGGGAGTGCTGCTGCCGGAAGTGAAAAACTGCAGCTCCAATTGCTAAAACCGGCCGGAGAGCGGAAAAGCCGGTCCCGGTAAAGGGGCCGGCTCTTTTACATCTGTACGTTCCAGGTTCCACAGTTTCTCTTTTTGTTCTGTTACTCCCGGACAAGTAGGTAACGTTTAGAAAGCCAGAAGCAGCTGCCAGGGATGTATTACAGTTTACTTTCTCAATTCTTTTCCCTTGACCATGCAACCACCTCCGCTTTCATTGTATTGCTGCAACAAACTCATGTCAATTATTATTAACTAAAATCAACGCCCTGTGGCAAGCTCCAGCGTGTTAAGCTGCCGGGCAGTCCCGGTACTTTGACAGAAAAGGAATTAAGAGGCAGCGGCTAGAATATAAGCGTAAAATATTCCGCTGGGAGGTTGACGCCATGCCGCTTCACATTGTCCATAATGATATCACCAAAATGCAGGTGGATGCCATTGTGAATGCCGCCAATACCGCCCTGAAAATGGGAGGGGGGGTTTGCGGCGCTATTTTCAGGGCTGCCGGTGCGGAGCAGATGCAGGCTGCCTGCGATGCCATCGGCGGCTGTCAGACCGGCCGGGCGGTAATTACGCCGGGTTTCAACCTGCCTGCCAAGTACGTCATCCATACACCGGGACCCGTCTGGCAGGGCGGCGATAAAGGGGAGGAGCAGCTCCTGCGCAGCTGCTATCTTGCTTCACTGGAACTTGCCAAAAAGCACGGTTGTAAATCGGTAGCCTTCCCGCTTATTTCCTCTGGTATCTACGGTTACCCGAAAGATCAGGCCATGGAAGTAGCAACCACCGCCATCGAGGATTTCCTGCGCGAAAGTAACGGCGAAATGGATGTCTATCTGGTTTTATTCGGAAAATAGTTGCTACAACCGCTGTGCTGAACAAAACCGGTCTAGATAGGGAAGCTTTCTGTTGATAAAAAAATGAAAAACAATTTGCCGTTTTTCCCATGATTGGTGCCTTTATAATAGAGGCACCAAAATTTTTTTCAAATTACAATACCCAGGATATTCGCGTGATTTAAATGGAAAAACTATGATATTACAATCGTTCCTAGTGGTACTGGAAAAGTGACACTTATGAACCATTAAATGCAGGAATTAGCAATAATTTGTCGAAAAAAGCAGATAAAGAAATACAAGCAAGGTTTTGATATTAGAAGAAACAAATAGTATAACATTTTATTTAATAATGACATTTTATGTAATAGATAGATACTGTTTAGTTGAAAAGTTAAAAGGTTAATGGTAATTTTGTTTACCTGATAAAACTGTATTTAAGATTATAAATCTGTATTGTCAGTAATTTTGGTAATTAAGAACCGAGGTGAGTTTATTGTTAAGTCTAGAAAGCCATTCCAAACTAAAGAAAGAAATAAAAGATAGAATGTTTACTGATAAAAACTATTGGACATGCTACGTAATGATGTCCGGTATCTTCGGGGGCAGGTACGCAGAATTCAGCCAAGAAATACGACTGCGATTTCGCTGGTGGCAACTGACGGAGGTAATGTTAAATTAGCTTTTGATCCTTATCTAATACAGCTTGTACGTGTTGTTGATTCAAGTAATAACGAGTATTGCCTTGAAGTGGTTACCCCAACTACTGATATTATTGAACTTGGTCAAAGGCAGTTCAATTCAGATGGATCTCCAGTGGGGGAAATGATGGCATATCTTAACGTAAAAACATTACCGGAATTAAGTCATATGATTCGAATTACCAATCATAATAAACCTGTTAGCCCAACCTGGATCCAGGTATATAGGGAACTTGTCGAATGGGCTATATTATTTACTATTGTTCGACATAAGGACTTTGCAACAGATACTTTAATCGTATTTGACGGATTATTAAGATCTAAAGTGTTTTCAAAAGATTTATTCGCTAAATACAAACAAGGCCTAAATGATGCTATTGAAAGAAACAAAAAGAAAAACAGAAATATCTATATAGTTGGGTTGGCTAAAAGAAGTAAGGTTTTAGACCGTTATCGCCTTGCTCTGGCCTTCGAAAACATATTACGATGCAATTATCCTGCTTATGTCAAAGTGCCTCGCGAGCTAGAGGAAAGAGTTTATATTTGGTCGGAATATGCGAGGGGAGACGACAGAGAGCTTGGGAATATAACCGAAATTAATAAATTTGTAGCTGGCAGTATGTATTTTGTTAAGTTTGGAAACCGTTCAACTGATCCAATTTGGCCTGTTGACATTTTTACCAGTCAAACATCAGTTGATCAAATTATTCTTGGACATTTGCTTGCAGATGCTATTAATGGATTTCCAATACCCTTTTATCCACTTTGTTTGCAAAAGGCTCATGAAGCAGCATCTCTTGGAGGTTTGGATTTTGAAATGCTTCAAGATTTAGTATTTGATGGGATCAGAGAAACTCTCAAAGCAGAAGCACAAGTCATAGATGTTTTTAGATTACAAGATAATGATGTCGCTAAAAAACGTTACTAAAATGGGAGGTTTATATGAGTGAAATAGTGTTTTTTCTAAAGAAAAAATAGTAGGAGTTTTTCGGGGCTTCACAGAAGCCGGAATGGAGTTTCATGCAGATCTGGTTCTTCCATACCGCAATGATTTTCAAAATATACCAATGCATGGGCAATTTCTTCTTGTTCAACTTGAAACACCTGATGAAGCTGTATTAGGAAGAATAACTTCATTTTCCTCTGAAGGACGTCTTTCTTATGGAGATGGTGAAGAGTTTAATATTCGTGCAGTGCAAGAGGATCGCCCGGTTCCGGACGATTTGAGGGAGCAATACTTGCGCTATAGAGTTAATATTCGTGTGCTTGGTGTATTGCGGCGAAACGGGGGGAAAATAGTCTTTGTTCCATCACAAAGACGTCTTCCACATGTTGGAAGCCCGGTTGCTTTTCCCACTGATGAACTTTTGCAAGAATTAGCAGGTCATAATGATCCGGGAGCTCCAATTGGGTTTTATGCATTAGGTGAATTTATATACTCTGGCGGTCGTTCTGAACTGTCTGAACGGAATTGGATGCAAATAAAAAATCCAGAAATTTTGATTAAGTTTGCCGTTCAAAATTTGGTTGCTCGGAGAACTTTTGTTTTTGCGCGCGCTGGCTTTGGCAAATCAAACTTAAATAAACTTCTTTTTAGTGAGCTCTATAAAAAAACGCCAACTATAGAAAAACGGGGTGGCCGCCAGGTACCTGTTGGTACAGTACTGTTTGACCCCGAAGGCGAATACTTCTGGTCAGATGACAAAGGCCGTCCAGGTTTATGTGATGTCCCTGAATTGCAAGATCAAATTGTTGTTTTTACTCCTCGAAAAGCACCAAGTGGCTATTATGGTTCTTTTGTAGTGGGAGACATACGGCTTGATATTCGAAGATTGAAACCTAGCGATGTTATTTCAATAGCATTGCCTCCTGAACAACAAGACCAGCAAAACGTTCGAAAGATACGAGGTTTAGACCAGAATAGTTGGGAAGAACTTGTCAACCTTATTGATACGCATAAGAATAATGCAAGCCTTGATAAAATCGGTGAAATATTAAAGCTTGATAAGGAGGGAAAGCAACAGGCCGAAGCAATTGCAGCTCGTTCCAACATGACTACCATCGTCCAAATGCTCCATGATCGTAGTAGTCAATTAATTGATATGCTGTTTACTGCTTTATCAGATGGCAAACTTTGTATTATCGATATTTCCCAATTGAGAGAGAAACAAGCCCTAGTTCTTTCTGGTTTAATTCTTCGTAGGATTTTTGATAGAAATCAAGAAGAGTTTACTTCTGCAGAACCAAAGACGATTCCCACAATTGCTGTTGTTGAAGAAGCACAAGCTGTTTTGAATCCAAGTGCAACTGGTGCTGAACCTTATATCTCTTGGGTTAAGGAAGGCCGGAAATAGATTTGGGTGCATTTTTAATTACACAACAACCTGGAAGCATACCAAACGAACTATTGAGTCAAGGCGATAATTGGTTCATCTTCCATTTGCTTTCTGCAGGCGATTTAAACAATGTGCAAAAAGCAAATGCTCACTTTAGTAAAGATATATTAAGTTCTTTATTAAATGAACCTATAGTTGGACAAGGAGTGCTTTGGAGTTCCGTAAGCGGTCGTCCTTATCCGGTCTCATTTCAAGCATTGCTGTTTGAGTCAATGTATCAAACGATTGATCCCCAATATAATAAACCGGAAATAAACAACTATGCCCGTAAATTTAAAAAGAAATTTAATTTAAATATACAAAACCATTTTAAAGATAATAACGAAGTATATGAAGATGTGGAAGAAAATGCAATAATTATTGACCCGCTTGAAATTTATTCGCAGAAAGCAATTGAAGACTTTCTGAGCAAAAAATCAGATATATTGCAAAGGATTGAATCAAATGGCTATCCGTGGGGCGGTATAAAAGAGGAGTTGAAAGCTCTCCTGCCAGATATTCTTGATAACTCAGATCAGGTAGCCTATTATCTTGTGGCGAAAATGCTAACTCAAAAATATGGCAAACAGGATGAAGGGTGGCATACTTTTAAGACTGATAAGGGAAGTACGTGGGTAAAAAAGGGTCCTAAACCACAAGAATGAGGTGGAATTTTTTTGGTTTTGCCAACTCAACAAAGTTTGAATGCAATATGTGCTTATTTTACAATGTTTCCCTTAGAATTTCCACTAAAGTATTTAAAGTATAATGCAAAACAAAAAGAATGTGTGTTAGATCCCTTTTGTGGCAGAGGGACCACTCCCTTTGCTGCGAGATTACTTGGTCTTTATACAATTGGTATAGATAGCAATCCTGTTGCTTATGCACTAACTCAAGCAAAAATGGTTAACCCAAGTATAGAGGAAATTATGAATGCGGCTAATGATTTGTTAGAAGAGATTAGTTCTCCACAGGATATTCCTGCAACAGAATTCTGGCGATATGCATATAATCCAGAGGTGTTAAGAACTCTGTGCAGATTACGTGAAGGTTTGCTAAAAAATTGTGAGACTGAAGCAAAAATCGCTTTACGTGCTATTATCTTGGGAGCACTTCATGGCCCTGTTACCAAAACTCCTTCATATTTTTCTAATCAAGCGCCTAGAACATATGGACCTAAGCCAAATTATGCAGTTAAGTATTGGAAAAAACACAATCTTCTGCCTCAAAATGTAGATGTCCTCAAGATAATTAGGACAAGAGCAGAACGATACTATGGTTTAAAAATGTGTAAGACTCCAAACTGTATAATTTACGGTGACAGTAGCAAAATAGCCACATTTGAAGCAATAAAAAACAAAATAAGTTCCGACCCGGCATTTTCTGTTTCGAGAATAGTAACTTCACCGCCATATTATGGGATGCGTACATACTTACCTGATCAATGGATTAGAAATTGGTTTTTAGGTGGACCACCGGAAGTTGATTATTCAATCAAGGGGCAGCTGCCACACACACTAGTGTAGATGCCTTCACTACTAAACTTCGAAGTGTTTGGATGAATTGCGCCTCAGTATGCAGGTTAGGAGCTAAGATGCTTATTCGTTTTGGAAGTATAGGTAATAGAAAAGTTAACGCTAAAGATATCATTCGGGAATCAATGAAGAACACTGGCTGGAAAATTGAAACGATAAGAAGTGCGGGGGTAGCAAAAAAGGAAGACGCCTAGCAGAAAGCTTTTCAACAAAAGTAGGCAAACCAGAAGAAGAATTAGATATCTACGCAGTTTACAATTTATAATCACTTTTATATCCACAAACAATTTAACTAAAAACCTCCGTGCTGCGTCGAAACCAGTGCCCTTTGGGATAGGTCAAGACCAGCTATAGATTAAAACCGCATTGGAATCTGCCAAAGACTAGCGTTGGCATTTTTGAATTAAGATAGGCAGTCTTTGTAGCGGTCTTTAAAACTCAAGAATTTCCGGTAAATAGCCTCGTCCGTTGAAGTGAACACATTAAAGACAACATACTCGAGAGAAGAGTCCTGGGCGGCGGGAATCGCCAGCCGTTCTCTCAAGCCTGTCCGCATCAACAATTCCCCGCTTTGCAATCAGCTCCTGCAAATAGGCATCCTGGATTTTTAAGAATTCTGCACTGACGGGCAGGGGTAGCCGCCGTGGCCGGGCCATTCCTTGTATTCTTTGTTGACCCGGAACAGGTGGGCATTATTATGATAATAGGTCAGGCGCTCAAAAGACCAGCGAATGACTACAGGCGTGTTAAAGCCCACTCCCAGTTCAAGAATACAAAGCTTTTTCCCGACGGTGCTTTCCACAAAGTCCACATAGCGCTGCCGTTCTTCTTTATAGCCCTCGAAAGCCCGGAATGCCAAATTAAGAGGCGCGCCGCAGGATGGGCAGCAGGGAATAGCGCTTTCATCGGCTATCATAAAGGTTTCCGAATCAATCAGGAGCAGCAGTTTATCAATGTAAGGTTTAATTTCCCAGGTTTCTCTGGTACACTTGGCTGTACAGCGAAGCCTGTCATAGCTGCCCTGGGCCTCAAAGACGCGGTCCATCGGAAAGCCGGTCCTGCGGGGTCCATATGTCAATTCCCATTTCAATCATCATTTGCTTGCGGAACATCTCGTTGGAAAAGAAGCCTGCACGTTGCGTCCCCCAGTCGTCATAATACAGGACACCGTCCACGCGACCGTAGTATTTAAAAACATATTTGCAGCATTCAATTTTGTAGTCCGCCATTTTCTGAAAGAATTCTTCCAATAATTCCGGTTCTTCATAGAAGGCCAACAGGCATTCATCGAAGGGGATTGATTCATGCAGACGTTCAAAGATACCTTCTACACATTCATAAATATGCGGCCTGTCCGGGTCAAGCATCTTTTGTATTTTTTCACCGTCTGTTTTAAAATCTACCAGCGACAAGTTGGGCCATTCAAGTTCTTCTTTCCATTTCGAGAATTCAGATATTGTCCTGGTTCCCGGTTTGGTAATCATCCCTCCGGCCACATCCACCATTGTCCAATAGACGCCCCACCAATCATAGCCGTCAACTTCCGGTACAGGGTGTTCTTCTATGGCGTCCGGCCAAATAATATTTGCTTCGTAAAAATATGCCGGCATCCAATAAGGCCGGTTGCCCTTGACACAGCGTATATAGTTGTCTCTGACACTGATTACTCGCTTGGGGATTGGTTCTTTTGGTCTCTGCATAATCCAGGGAAAACTTCCCGGTGTTTGCCATTCCTTGGAGTAATCACGGTTGGCCGCCCTTTCCATAAATCTCCCCATCTCAATACTCCTTTCACCCAGTTGTCATGGCTTTTTCTTGCAGGAAAACCTTTAATGACATTATATCACTGCTAAAATAATCTTGCCTGCTTGCCCCGTTACAGACGGTACAGATAAAGAAGGGTTACAGGCACGGCGCCTGTAACCCGGCTGGTGATGAAAAAAGGGATGCAAGAGAGAAGGCAGGGTAATGCATGTGGTGTTAAGCTACTGCCGTGTCAACGACTCCTGCGGACTGCTTTTCAGCGCGCAGCAGAGCTCTGCGCCGGCGCTCTTCGTTAATGTAGTCTATGATCAGCGCAACGGCGAGCAGTAAGCCTTGAGCGAAGATATTCCAGTAAGGCTGGACGCCCATTACAGTCAGCATATTGTTAAAAACGCCCAGCAGCAGCAATGCGACAAGCGCACCGATGAGGTTCCCGGCTCCGCCCATAAAGGAAACTCCTCCAAGGATACAAGCTGAGATGACGCTTAAGTCCGGAGCTGCGGAGATAATTGCCGTTGGGCTGGCGAGCCTAACCTGTGCCGTCCACAACAGGCCGCCGATTGCTGCAAGTATACTGTTATTGATGAACAGTATCATGCGAATCCTGGCCGGATTAAGTCCCGAGAGCCGTGCCGCAATCGGGTTGCCGCCCGCCATATAGATGCTACGGCCGAAAGTTGTTCTTGACAGGATAAACTGGTATAAAATCACCAGTACAATGGCGAACAGGAAGGACGCCGGCAGGTAGCCAAAAAGGTTTGCTGTACCCAGCTTGAGGAAACTTTGATTGCCTATCTGGATGTTGTTGCCCTTTGTCATCACGTTGCAGAGGCCTCTGTAAATCGAAGCCATACCGATGGTGGCAATAAATGACGGGAACCTCAATTTGTTAACGAGAAAGGTGTTGCAGAGCCCGAAGAAGGCGGCCAAGACCAAAACGATTAATAATGCTATGCCCCACGGCATGGTTGGATAAGTCTTGAGAAACCAGGCAAAAACCATTGTGGTCAAAGTCGCCTGCCCGCCAACGGAAAGGTCAATGTTGCCGCTGATCAGGACAAGCCCGATACCGCACATCATCAAGCACTCAATAACGAGATTGTAAAAAACATTTATCAGGTTCCCGCTGGACATAAAACCTTTGGTAAACAGTGCAGAAAGCGGCTCACCATCCAATACTCCGCTGCTGATTACCATAGTGATTAAGGTTAGAATGATCAGGATAATCAGCAAAAGCGCGGTCTTACCCCGCAGAAAGCGCCTGAAAGCAGATGAATTTTGTTGCATAATTTCCCCTCCCTATAGTTATGGTAGTGCCTGCGCTTTGCGGGCGCGCATCTGTGATATAAAATCCAACGACAGAGCAACTAACAGGAGAATACCTGTAAAAACGTTTACCCAGAACGGGTTAACACCGACAACGCCCATACCAATCTGGAAGGTGTTTAGTATGAGCAAGCCGACAAAGGCACCGCCCATGCCGCCGACACCGCCGCCGAAGGAAATACCGCCCAGAATGGCCGCAGTAATACCTGTAAACTGGTTTGTCTGCAATGCTATCAGGGAGCCTTGCATAAGACGGGCTGTATTAAAGAGTCCGGCAATACCGCCCAGAACGGCACTGTTGATGAAAAGAATGTATGTGATAGCAGTAGAGTTAATCCCTGCAAGACGTGCCGCTACCGGGTTCCCCCCCATAAGCGTTACTTTCAAACCGAATCCGGATTTGGACAAGAGGATACCGTAGACCACGAAAAAGATCAGCATGATAATGATGCCAAATGGTATTGGACCGATTGTCCCCGACCCAATAAATTTGATCGCATCATTCTGAAAGGCGATGTTGGATGCGAGTCCCTTGTTGCCGATGGAGCTGAAAAGATACATCAAACCGCGTGCCATCAGGGACATGGCCAGCGTTGCGATAAAAGCCGGGAACCTGAACTTGGTTACCAGCAGTGCGTTAATTGCACCAAGGACGGCGCATAACAGCAAAGCAAGAATAATAGCTGCGTACCATGGCATGTTAAAGCCTTTAATTGAGGTGGCAAGGACTAAACCGCCGAATGCACCAATTGCAGCCTGGGACAGGTCAATGTGGCCGCCGATAATCAGAAAACCTGCACCGATTGTAAGGTATGACGTAATCACCAAGGAATTTAAAATATTCCTGAAAGTAGTAAACTTAAAAAATTGGTTGCCAACAAGCACCGACCAGATTGAGAAGACGATTACCATCACAATGTAGAGCAGGATCAGTCCAAATATTTTGTGATGGATAAACGGGCGAATATGCTTGTCATAGAAGGTGGCATTTTCCACTCTCCCCGCCTCCTTGTACAATATTGTTAAGCAAGTCAGTCATGCAGGTACCGGTGCAATTGCCGGGTGTAAATCAGCCGTTGTACACCGGCATGGAGGTAATATTTTATGCACTTTGGGCTTCATCAAGCATTGCGAGCGACAAGACTTTTTCTTCTGTAGCTTCTTCGCGGGTCAAAATGCCTGTGACGTGCCCGTTGCGCATAACAACTATCCTGTCGGACAGGTTAATAACTTCGGGAAGTTCGCTGGAGATAAACAGAATGGCGATACCTTGCTTGGCCAAGTCGCACATTGTCTGGTAGATTTCCCTTTTAGTGCCAACGTCAATGCCTTTGGTTGGTTCGTCAAGAATAAGCAGCTTTGTTTCCAGCTTCTCACTGGTCCAGCGTCCAAGAATAACTTTCTGTTGGTTGCCGCCTGACAATTCATAGGTGATTTTATCAATAGTAGGTGTTTTAATTGAATACTTTTCCACGGCTTTTTTAGCCAAGTTGACCATTTCATTCTTGTCGACAAAAAGCCGTTTCAAAAGCTTATCAACAACGGGCATTGCCACATTATCCTTAATGGAACGGAACATGACAAGACCCTGTTCTTTGCGGTCTTCGGGACACAAGGCGACACCGTGATTGATAGCATCTCTCGGCGACTTGAAAACAACACGTTTACCATCAAGGATGATTTCGCCCCCTGTAACAGGGTCGGCACCAAAAAGAGCGCGTGCCACTTCTGTGCGACCGGAACCGACAAGACCGGCCAGACCCACAATTTCTCCCTTGCGTACATCAAAGCTTACATTGGAGATAACTTGTGTGCTGAGGTTTTTAACTTCAAGTACGACTTCACCGATATTTTCATTGCGGCTTAAAGTGGCATAAGTATCGCCGATATCGCGTCCCACCATGAGCCTGATCAGTTCGTTTTCAGTAGCCTCGGCGGTTTTCAGAACTTTGACAAGTTTACCGTCTTTCAGCACCACAATTTCGTCTGATACCTGGAAGATTTCGGCTAGGCGGTGGGAAACATAAATAACTACTTTACCTTCTTCTTTAAGTCTGTGGATTAATTTAAACAGAACAGTTATTTCCGAGTCCGTCAGGGGCGCAGTAGGTTCGTCAAAAGCTATGATGTCGGAATTACGGCGGTAAGCTTTCATGATTTCAACCATTTGCTGATAAGCCACATTCAGGTGTCCCACTTGTTCTGCCGGATCAATTGGCAGGCCAAACTTGTCTATAATTTCCTTGGCTTCCCTATACAGTCTGCGCCTGTCAAAGAAACCCAGCTTTGTTCTGGGCAGGCTGCCCGGAAAGAGGTTTTCCATGACAGTCATGCTTGGAAACAGCTGACGCTCTTGATAGATTACGCTTATACCCGCAGCCAAGGCCGATTCAGGGTCGGGGAAGCTAACAGGCTGCCCGTTCAGCAAGATTTCGCCTTCATCAGCTTGTTGGTCGCCGCTTAATATTTTGAGCAGCGTACTTTTACCTGCGCCATTCTCACCGATCAGCGCAAGTACTTTTCCGCCTTCCGCTTTAAAACTGATGTCATCAAGAGCGCGAACGCCGGGGTACGATTTACCGATTCCGCGAAACTCCAGAGTTTTCGTCATGCGTCTACCCACCTAACATTAATTACTAATTTTATCTATTTGTGCAAAACGCCGGAGCAAATACTGAACATGGGCGGGCAAAGCCGCCCATGTTCAGATTTTATCTTTACTTGCTTTACTTGGTGCACCACTGGCAGGTACACGGCTCTTTATATTCATCCGGAACGTCTAAGAAGGGTGAAAAGTCATCGAGTGAGATCCCTTCCTGGCTGTAGGGATAGGCATCAGCTTTAGCATACATATCGCTCCACTCCAGGTAGTGCTGATATGTTTCGTATTCCAGCCAGACGGTGGGGAGTCTCAGTTGTGAGTAGGTGTGGCCGTCAGCGCCGTGGTCAAACGGTTTTACCCAGCTGGGCCAGATGGTGTCGGGAGTTGCCCAACCCATCAGGTAGGCATATACAGCACCAATGATGGGCTCAGCATAGAGGTTTTGCGCTGTAAACAGGGCATAACGGAAAGCATCCCGCTGTCCTGCATCCCACTGCATTTGGAGGCCGGAGCCGCCGAAGGTTACAACGCAGGAATTCTCGGTCAGGCCTTGCTGGTCGATAATGGCCGCCGCCGCTTGGGCAAGGTCGTCGATCAGGCCCATTACAAGCCAATGCTTGTATTGGGTGTTGGTGGAAATGATCGGTGAAACGGCTTCAATGCCGCCCTGCAGGTTAAGGCCTGTGGAGACGGCGTCTGCTACAAAGAAGTTGTCCAGGCTGCCTGTTGTTCTCTCCCAAACATCTTGAGCGCCGAAGACACGCTCCTGCAGCGGAGGTGAGGTAGAGAATGCCATGGCAACGAAGCCCCATTGATCCCACGGTACATCGGGGAAGTTCTCTTCCTTCCACTCAATCAGTCTGAGGGTTTGCAGTACGCCGGCATCGTAGTGGTCGTGACCGACATAAGGGTTGATCAAGTGACCGCCGATGGGAACTCCTTCACCGGAAGTACCGTCACGCGGAGGAGCCATCTGGGACATCCACTTAACATCCGGATATTGCTCGACCAGTGCCTTAACGGCGGGGAAAATTGTTGCGTCAGGGTCGAGAATAAAACCTTGTACCCCCTGGTCGATCATGTTTTGCAGGTTCGTCATGAACATGTCGGAGTCGCCGCTAGCCGCCAGGAAGCCTGCCCATTCGCAGTTAAAAAGCGGAGTCCAATGTTCGTAAGCGTCTGCAGAATACTGATATAGAGCACTGTTGTCTATTGCGAGGTAGGCTATTTTAAACTTGGGGTTTTGTGTATAGTCGTATTCATGGTCGTAGTG
>LSQX01385298.1_pt1 | contig 20735 bp, 13 predicted proteins | sample 654561 | NCBI WGS metagenome assembly LSQX01 (sample SAMN04489861, study PRJNA283612) | anaerobic digester metagenome | isolation source: 4 biogas reactors fed with cattle manure at either 37C or 55C with and... | place: Denmark: Kongens Lyngby | collected 2014 | reverse complement strand
ATCTCGTCGAGCAGCGTCTCCGGGTAGACGGAGGTCTGCTGGCATTAGCCGAGGACGTGAATGCCGTGGGCGTGGCATATCTCAACAAGCTCTCGCGTCCGCTGCATCTCCTCGGCCTCAGCCTCGAGGCCGAAGCCCTTGTAGTAGTGCGTGGTGATGAGGTTGATGCCCATCGAGGCCATCTCGCGGACATGTTCCTCCGAGTGGAGGTAGTCCCACCACTTCGGGGCCCAGAGCGCGCGGCCGTTCACGCCGCCGGAGAGGCTTCCGGCGCGCACATACATCTCCGGCGGCTCCCATCCACCCCATGCCCAGCGGATGCGGCCACGCTCGAACCATTCCGGCAGAGTACCCGGCTTGTCCTGCGCCTGCATCAGATACGCCCTCCCTGCTCCTCTTTTCAGTCAACAGAGCGCTGAAGTTCGCCAGAGATGTCTGGTGGGCCTCCGTCGAGGCCAGCGGCGGCGCGATTTGCCCTTGGGACTTCCCTTGAAGGGCCTATTGCATTATGATGGTGTCGCCACCGCCGGCCGCGCCCGTCGGAATGACCCAACGAGCCGCACGGGCGTCGAGTCTACCAACCAGGTCGTGTGCCCACGGATGTCGCGGCTCATCGTGACGAACTCATCACTGTACTATCCCCAGCCTCCGTCCTCCGTTCGCGCTGTGGATGACCTTTTGCTGCCTCTCCCGCAGTACTTCGAGGACGCGATGTTCCTCCAGTCGCGCTTCTACGAGGGCTTTCAGCAGAACATGTCCGAGCGCTACTGGGAGGTCGAGCGAGTAGCTCGCCACGTGGGCGCTTTGCTGCCTGATCTGCTCACTCAGCCGGCCGGTGAGTCGGCATGGGAGTGCTTCCTCGGCAGCTTCATCAAGTTCACGATGGGCCCGCTGCTTGCCGCGGCCGAGGCGGTCGAGACGGCGTGCGAGGAGGCGCGGCCGGAGCAGATCATCGCGTGGGATGAGCCCCGGTCCGTCTCGTGGTGGGGAGGGCGCCAACTGGTGGACGATGTCGCGCTACGGGCGTCAGAGATCACCGGAGCGCCTGTATCATACCGGAGCGGCTCATTCGCCCGTGCGGTGCGGAGCGCCTCGCACGGACCGCTGACGAGGGCTCGGGCCGCTCGATACTACCTCCGGCAGCTTCGCCCGGCCTCCGGCCAGCTCCCGGGGCAGTACGATGTTATCATCCCCGCCTTCGGCCGCACGATTCGCGGCATGTTGCGAGAGATCGGCGGCAGGCTCGTCGCGGAGGGTCTCCGCGTCCTGATGGTCGAGATGCCGCGCGACCCACTGCGCCCGGGCCCGGCTGACACCGGATTGCCTCACTTCAACCTGTATGACCTCAGGGATGAGGATCTGCTCAGGCAGTCGTTCTTCGAAGTGGATGCTTCGTTTGACTGGCATCGGCACTTCGCCGAGGCAGTGTCGCGATGCCCCGCTCTGCCGCTACAGGGCAGGCTGCGCGAGGCACTTGTCCGGCGCATGCACAATATCACCGCGTACGAAATGCCATTCCAGCTCTATCACAGGCGCCTCTGGCGACGCCTGCTCGATGAGGTGCGTCCGCGCGCGCTGCTGGCCTTCAACCACTACGGCACGGCACTAGCCTCGGGAGTGCTTCAGGCGAATCAGCGGGGGATGGCGACGGTACTGTGCCAGCACGGGATGGGCAGTGCCCACTGGAGTTCCACGACGCTGCTGCCGTTTGACCTCGCGCTCACATTCGGCGACTATGCCAGCGAACTACTGAGCTCGGTCGCCTATCCCTCCACCGAGTTCGCAGTGACCGGGCACAGCGCCTGGGACAACGTCCGCGCGGCAGCGGATCTACAGCGACCCGACCTACAGCAGCGCCCTGTCGTGCTGGCCACGATGCAGACCTCAGAGCAGCACCTGGGCGCCGCGGAGGCACGCTGGTGGCTGCGATGTCTCGCCGCGGCGTGTCGCGAGCTTGGCGCACAGCTTGTCATCAAACCGCATCCGAACGAGACATGTACACTCGCCTACGAGCAACTCGCGAGGGAGATGCCGGAGACAGTCAGCTTCGTCCCGCATGGTGAACGCCCACTCGCGGAGCTGATTGATGAGTGCACGGTGCTTGCCACCCGCTACTCTACCACAGCGGTGGAGGCGATCATTGCCGGAAAGCTCGTGATGACCGTCTATCCCTCCGGCGACCGCGAGCGCTATCCACTCGCCGGAGAGGGTGCGGCGGTAAAGGTAGACTCGTGTGAGGAACTACTGCCGGCGCTGCGCGCGCTTCTTACCGACACAGACCTGCAGGAGCGCCTCGCATCCAACCGCGACAGCTTCCTCCGCAGACATGTCGGGCCTCTCGATGGCGGCGCGACCGACCGCATCGTGGAGCACCTGCTGCGAGTGACTGCCGAAGCGTCGCCGGCGCACGGGAGCACCGAGGCGGCGAGGGAGCTGTCGGACCGGCCATGAGTAATCTGAACGATCGCATCCGACAACTCATAGCGAGCGCCTGCGAGCACATGCCGCTTGAGCAGGTCCCGCAGGACGCCTCTCTCGATGACATGCCTGAGTGGGATTCACTGGCTCATATCGCGCTGATCGAGCTTATTGAGCGCGAGTACGGGCGCACGATTCCGCCCGATCGCGTTGCGGAGTTACGATCGGTTGAGACGATCGCAAAGTGGTTGAGCGAGGACGCCGCGGAGGAGTCGGCCAACGAACCAGCGGCGGCCGATGCCGATCTCGCGGGTGCATTGCGCGAGGCCGGGCTGACCGCCGGCGACATGGTGATGGTGCACAGCTTCACCGCCGCCCTCAGAGGCGTCGAGCGTCCCGATCGCGCGCTGATTGACGCCCTCCTCGGGGTCCTCGGCCCGGAAGGCACACTCGTGTTGCCAGCATTCACCTACTCCTTCTGCCGGACGCGTCTTTATCGGCCTGATGAGGATCGTTCGGAAGTAGGCGTCGCCGCGGATACTCTGCGGCTGGAGTATCAAGGGCGGCGCACCCTCGCGCCGATATTCTCCGTGGTGGCGAAAGGAGCGCGTGCTGAGGAGATCGCTGCCCTCAGCAGCCCCACCACCTTCGGGCCGGGCAGCATCTTCGACTACTTGCTGCAGAGCCGCGGTAAACTCTGCGGCGTCGGCGTCGGCTTTGAGAAGATCACCTTCAATCACTATCCTGAAGAGGAACTGCAGGTGCCCTATCGCTACTGGAAGCAATTTGACGGCGAGATGGAGCGGCGCGGAGATCGGGAGGCCGTCTCGGTGCGGTATTTCGTCAGAAGCCTGGAGCCTGAGGCGGTGCGAGACCAGTCGAAGATCGCCGCGCTGATGGAGAAGGCACCGTTCGCAAGGAGTGCAGCAGTGGCAGGGGCGGAGGTCGTCTGCGCGCCGGTGCAGCAGTACTACCGGCGTCTGCGCGATGCCATGATAGCCGATCCGCTCTTTCAGTTGAGCGATGCATCGCGTGGCCACTGGCACTGAAGCGTTCGAATGAAGAGAGGCAACCGCGGCATGAAGCAGATCATTGAGGACCTCTACCCGCTCAACCGCTCGCTGGTGTCCGACGACTATGACCGCGCGCTTTCCTACATAGCCGGTGTTGTGGATATGCAGATCCACGAGTATCCATCGGGCACGCAGTGCTGGACGTGGCGGATTCCGCAGAAGTGGACGGTCAATGAGGCGTGGGTGGAGGCCGATGGCAAGCGCATCATCGACTTCAGTGACCATCCGCTCCATCTCTGGACCGGATCGCTGCCGGTGGACAGGGTTGTGTCGCGTGAAGAACTCATCGAGCACCTCGCGTGGAACGAGGACTACCCCAGCGCGATCCCCTACCGCTTCAACTTCTATGAACTCAAGTGGGGCTTCTCGATCTCATACGAGCAAATGCAGACCCTCGACGCCGATGAATATCATGTCCACATTGATACCGAGTACAGCGACGGGACGCTCAAGGTAGGCGACGCAACAGCCGAGGGCAGTTCGGACGAAGTCGTGATACTGATGGCCCACCTCGACCACCCGGGGCAGGCGAATGATGGCCTGTCCGGCGTCGCGGTGGGCACGGAGATCATCAAGTGGCTGCGCGGCCGTGACAATCACTACACATATAAGCTGCTCGTGCTCCCCGAAACGATCGGTTCGATTACCTACTTCAGCCACAACATGGACCTGATCCCGCGGTGCCGCTGCGGCATATTCCTCGAGATGATGGGCAATGACAACCAGTTCGCATTCCAGCACTCGCGCCAGCATGACGACTTCATTGACCGTGCCGGGCGGCAGGTGCTCGTTGATCGCTATGGCGATGGCAATTTCACCGAGGGCGCGTTCCGCAAGGTCGTCGGGAATGACGAGATGGTGCTCAACGGGCCGGGCGTGAACGTCCCTACGATCTCAATCTCACGCTGGCCCTACTGGCAGTATCACACGCAGTTTGACAACATGGATATGATCTCCGACGAGGCGCTCCAGGAATCGCGCGATGTCATCGCCGGAATCATTGACATCCTCGAGCGTGACTTCGTCCCCCGCCGCAAGTTCACGGGGCCGATCTTCCTCTCCGGCTACGGGCTGTGGGTGGATTACCGGGAGAACTTCGCGCTAAATCGCGCTATCGAGCAGGTGATGCTCTCTCTCGAGGGCAATCAGAGCATACTTGACATCGCGTCTGATACAAGCGTCAGCTATGACGACATCTACAACTTCGTCCGCAGGGTCATCGAGCTTGACCTTGCGGAGGATGTAGGTAGAGGGGCCGATCTCGACCGCACATAGATAAATGTGATAGAGGGGCTGTGAGATCATGCGACTGGCTGTCGCCGCACTCACTCTCTTTGCGTTCACCACCAGCGCGCAGGCACTTACGATCGCACGCGACGGGGCACCCGTGGCCGCAATCGTGGTCTCGCCCGAGGCCACCGTAGCCGAGCAGCATGCAGCCGCCGAGTTGGCCGACTACTTCGGGCAGATGGCGGGCTGCGCCTTCACCGTCGGCGATACCGCCGATGGCCCGACTGTCTACGTGGGCCCCAGTGCTGCTGCCACAGCCGCCGGCATTGACGCAGACGCCCTTGGCGATGAGGAGTGGATCGTTCGAACCGTCGGCGATGACCTGATCGTCATCGGCGGCCGGCCGCGAGGCAGCCTCTATGCGGCGTACCACCTGCTGGAGGATGTCCTCGGCGTACACTGGTGGAACCCATGGGCCGAGACGGTCCCCGAGAGGCCCACCATTGAACTTGCGGACCTCGACCTGCATGGCGAACCGGTGCTGCAGTACCGCGACATCTACCGCATTTACGGCTACGACGAGGGGCGCTTTGCGGCGCGCAATCGTCTGAATCGCATGGGCGATCCGCCGATCGCGGCCCGCTACGGCGGCGGGATGAACTACGGCCCGCCGTACCACGTACACACTTTCTACTTGTACTTCCGTCCCGCTGAGTACTTCGCCGACCACCCGGAGTGGTATTCGCTCATTGAGGGCGAACGCCGCGCGGAGCACCATCAGCTATGCCTGACGAATGAGGAACTTCGGCAGGAGTATCTGCGCAAGCTGCGGGAGTTTATCGCGCAAACAAAGGCTGAGGCGGAGCAGACCGGCGCTCCGGCGCCGAGGGTCTACAGCATCTCGCAGAACGACTGGGGCGGGCAGTGCCAGTGCGAAAACTGCCAGGCGATTGCGCAGCGCGAGGGCTCTGAGGCCGGGCCGCTGCTTGACTTCGTCAACTACATGGCCGACGGGATCGCTGAGGACCATCCCGAGATCTACATCAGCACGCTCGCGTACCAGTACACCCAGGCGCCGCCTCAGCACATCAAGCCGCGCGACAACGTCATCATCCGCCTCTGCGACACCACGAGCAATTTCACTGAGCCGATCACCGCAGAGATGAACAAGCCATTCCACGACTTCCTGCTCTCGTGGGCGCAGATCGCGAAGAACCTGCGCATCTGGGACTACGCCGTCACCTACGCCGACCCACGCGGCCTCCCGAAGCCGACGGTCCACACCTATGCGGCCGACTACCAGTTCTACGCTGAGAACAACGTAGAGGGTGTCTTCACCGAGCTTGAGTACCCGCTGAAGGCCGACGTGCGTGACTTCAAGGTCTGGATGATGTGCAAGCTGCTGGAGGACCCGTACGCGGACCAAGATGCCCTGGTCACGACCTTCACCGACGGCTTCTACGGTGCCGCGGGCCCGATGTTCCGCGAATACATCGCGCTGCGCGACGCGGCCGTCAAGGCGCGCCCGAGCCATATCAGCATGAGCGCCTCGCTGCAGGCAGTCGCGACCTACATGACGCTCGATGTGATCACACAGGCGCAGGCTATCTTCGACCGCGCGGAAGCGGCAGTGGCGGATGATGCCGAGATGCTGCAGCGTGTGCGCCATGCGCGACTCTCGCTTGACCGCGCAACGGTGATGCTCTGGCGCCAACTCACGAAGGAGTGGGTGGCTCGCGGCAACACGCCCGACACCATCCCCCTCGACCGCGACGCCGTGGCGGCGCGCTATGCGGACACCTGGCGCGCGGAGATCGCGCGGCGGCTGCCTGAGGCCCAGCACGCGCAGTCCGCCGCCGAGCTTGAGTCCGAGCAGGTTCGCTACACCTCGCTTCCGGCCTACATCGCGCCCGCCGAGAAGTTCGCTGACCTGCCGCCCGAGCGCGTGCATGATTTCACCGCCGACATGATGCGCAACTGGAAGAACATCGTGCAGGTGGTGCGCGATGAGGAGGCAGAGAGCGGGATAGCGGGCAGGCTTCAGTTCCCGACGGAGATTGACACGGAGAAGCAGCCACTGGATCGCTACGTGCTGCCGATGCCGTGGGGGCTTTACGATGTGCGCAATAAGACCGGACGCGCCAGTGCCACGATCAAGCCGGAGGATGTGCCGGGGCCGGGCTACCACTGGTATAACATGGGGAGCTTCGAAATCGGGCCCAGCTACTATCTCTACTTCTTCTGGTCGTGGATCATCCAGCTAGACATTGACGCCGCCTGGGATGACGAGAACCCGGACCAGAAGTTCGACATCTGGGCGCGGATCAAGTTTGAGGGCCCGGCATTCCCGCATGGCGATGAGGCCGACGCGAACGCGATCTCGGTCGAGCGAGTGGTGCTGGTAGAGGCGGAGTAGGGGCCCCGGAACGGGGAGGAACGGCGGCGCGCCGTCAGTCGTAGCTGTTTGCCGTTGGAGAGGTCGGCCCCCGCGCCGACCTGTGCCGTTGCCGTAGTCGTTTGGAGCGACGCATCCCGTCGTATGGATGCGTCGGCCGTTTGTCGTTCTGCGACTACCTCTCCCCCCGGCCCCCTCTGGCGCCGTTTGTGTCCAGGCGAGGGCGCCTGGACTCCGGGCTTGTTCTTGTTACTGAAAATACCGTCCGGGCGAGGCGCCGTTAGTCGTTGTGGCCCCTGCGCCCTCGCAGGGGGCGGCGCGAAGCGACGCTGTCGTTATGCGGCTGCCCCACTTCGCTGCGCGAAGTGGAGCGGGAGAGGGGGAGGACCCGACTTTTTGCGACCGACAAAACTATCCTCTTTCACGATACCGTCCGCTAGCCCCCTCCGGAACGGAAAGGGTGCCCGATCCCGCGAAGCGGGTGAGGGCGGGGGAGGCGCCGTTTGCAGTCGAACGACTGCCCCTCCCCCTCGGCTTACGGCACAGGTCGGCACGCGGGCCGACCTCTCCAGCGACAGACGGCGCCGACAACCTCTCCCCCGGCCCCCTCTCCAGACGCAGCACGCTGCGATCGGCGAGGGGTAGCACTTTTGCAGCGCCTACAAGTACTCCTCCGCATACCGCTTCGCCACCTCGATCACCTGCTCGACGCGCTCGGGAGCGTTAGCGATCGTGCCATCCACAAAGGTCACTGTCGGCCAGAGGTCCTGCCGCAGTTCGGGCAGCGCCCACGGGTTCGTGCCCATTTCATGGACGCCCGTTGATCCGCGTGACGGATCGCCGGTGTTCAGGTGCGCCCAGCGGCGGTTGTACTTCGCGAACACCTCGGGGAAGCGGTCCGGGCACCAGTGGTGGCTGACCGGGAAGATCGCGCCAAGCGGTGAATACCAGTGCTCGCAGGTAACCAGCAGTTCGGGGAAGCGCTCTTTGAGCCGGTCGCGCAGGCGCATCATCCCGTCGTAGACCGGGTGATTCGGATCGTTAGTCCATGAGCCGGCCGTATCGTAGAACGTCGCGTCCACGCCGAACTGCTCGATGATGCGCGCGGATTCCTCGAAGAGCCGGTTGCCCCAACCCGGCGCCCCGGGATTGAGCCACGCCTGCCATGCCGTGTCATGCGCCCGCGCCACATCCCAGTCGGGCTTGTTCCCCTGCAGTTCCGCGCCGCCCGCCGAGCGAAGGCGGGAGTTCGCGCCCCACTGCTCAAAGCTCTCCAGTCCCGTGTTAGCGCAGTTGCAGCCGTACATCGGACAGATGCGCGCGCCGAGTTCATGCGCACCCTCGACGAGCCGCCGAAAACCCTCCTCGCCGCCAAGGCGCGGGTGTGGGCGGTAGTGGCCGTACTGCCAGTAGTAGCGGCCCTCCCAGCCGGGTAGGAAGGCGAAGACGCGCTTCCCCTCGATCCGCTCGCAGACCCACTTCAGCGCGTCGAGCGCATCCGCATAGGTGTTGAAGACGTAGCCGCTCCAGTGCATCATGTGTATCGCTGCGACGAAGCTGATCTCCCGCGCCCAGCCGGGAACATCGGGCCGCGTCTCCCATGGCTGCAGCCCGAAGGCCGCTTCGGCATGCACCATCTGCGCGTCCACGATCGTTTGCGGGTCTTCGCAGCGGCCGATCTCCCACACCGGCGCCTCCGTCTGGTTGGTCATCTCATGCCCGGCGTCCTCGTGGATAAGCTCAACCGTCACGCTGCCGTCGGCTGCACGGTAGACGGCAACGCGCTTCTCGCGCACGCGGTCATCCAGAGAGCGGAAGTAGCGCCAGCCACCGCCGGGATCGCGCAGGAAGAGCAGCGGCACCGGCAGGCCTCCGCGCGGCCAGCCGAGGATCGTGCCGCCATCGGGGATCTCGTGCTCCTGCAGCCGCGAGCCGATCAGCGTTCCGTCCGGCAGGCCGCTCACGATCAGCTTTGTGCAGCGAATCTTCTTCTCATGGCGGGCGCGGATCGTGAGGTGCAGGGCATCCGACTCGCCCTCCGAGGCAATCGTGACCTCCCCGCCGCATTGTTCCTGCCCGCCGGCCGAGCGCAGCCCGCAGGTGCTGATGCCGACTTCGTCACTCACAACCTGTTCGGGATCGAGCCCGTAGGTGTTCTCGAAGGTGATCACCTGCGCGCCGATTTTCCACCCGGCAAGCTCATAGACCGGATCGCCGAAGTCGAAGCTGAACTGCTGCATGGTGATGCCTCCTCATGGGACCACGTGGGCGCTGCCGATGCCGTTTCTCCCCCTGCGTTTCGCACGGACAGGAGTGTCCGTGCCACGGAACGGCTTCGCCCCGAGGGCGCTTACTCCGCCCCCTGCATGCTCACGATCGCCGCCGCGAGTTGTTCGCGGGCAGCATCTATCGCCTCCACGTCAAGCGTGTAGGGCTGATCATTCGCCGCGCGCACGGATGGCCATCGCTCCACCAGCGACAGCGCCGCCTCAAGCGCATCGCGCCCGACCTTCGCTGCCTCGGCGTTCCCGGCCGCCTCAAGCCGCTCCGCAAGCTGCTCGGCCATCACCATGTACTCAAAGTCCTCCAGTCCCTCGCGGAAAAGCTCCCAGCGGATTGAGTCGATCGGCCCCTGCTCGTCGGGCGTCCGCGGCGGGTAGAGCATCACGCCCGACGATCCCACGCCTGCCGTCCACGGGTCCTCCCACTGGCCGCGCCAGCAGACCGTCCCCCACCACGAGTAGGTGCCATCTACCCCGTACTTGCGCAACAGCCACGGCCACAGGCGCGTGCGAATCGGCTCGTGATCCACGATGTTCACCGCGTTGTTGTACACGAGCACCGTGTCTCCCTCGGCCCGTGCGGCCATGATCTGCGGGAGTGCCGCCTCCCAGGCATCGGTGTGCAGGATCCACGAGTGCGTGATGTCCATCAGGTCCGGATGAGGTGCGCTCACGGTGTGCAGGATTCGCAGTTCGGGCTCGATGTCGAGCAGCAGTTCGCTGATGGCGCGGATGCCGTTGCGCGTCCGCTCATCGGCCAACCGCGGTTCATCAATGAAGCGCACCATAGGGCTCAGGAAGACGCCCGCATCGCGATACGCCGCCACCAGCTTCGTCACATAGTCGCTGAACGGGCGCGTGAAATCCGCCGAAAGCTCCGTCAGGTCCTCATTCGCGAAGATCGGAATGCCCTGCCAGGAGGCATCCGGCGGCATCATGTGGTCGCTCTTGTGCGAGATCCACAGCACCGGAAGGTCGAAGCGGTCCACGCCGTAGCTGTCCCGCATCATCACGAGGTGCTCGATGTATTGCGCGATGTTGAGTTCCACCGTGTCGCCCTGCACCTCGACGCCCACACTGACCGCGGGCGCACAGCGACTGCGATGGCCGTAGATGTTGTCATAGTAGCGCCGGATGACATCCTGCGGCTCTCCCGCCTCGCGCGGCAGCACGAGATTGTAGCGGAAGGCGGAGCGCACATCCATGCTCGGCCTGGGCGGGATTGCGAAGTCATGCACGCGCAGGCGCAGCGGTACACTCGCAATCACGTCCTCACCGGAGAGGAGGCTGAGTTCGCCGCTGTAGTCACCGGGCGCCTGATCGGCGGGCACCTGTAGCGTGAACCAGAAGCCCTGGTTGAAGCTTGCGGGAATATCCACCGGCAGGCGCTCGGTCAGCGGGTCGGGGTTGAGGCCCTGGTGGCCGAAGGGGCCGGTGGTCTGCTGAATATCAACATGCTCAATGCGGCGGCAGCGGAGCGCATCGGTGGTGATCGTCGCCGGGCCGGTGAGGTCGCTCCAGGCGAAGCTCACGGTGCTCATATCCGTCTCCGGGGTCACCGCAAGCTGGAACGATTCGTATTCGCCACGCGCCGCTGTGAGTTCCACCGCGTCGGTGGTGGCATCCGGCAGATCCCGCTCCGGCAGGATCTTCCGGTTCTCGTCATCGGTCCAGAGTGCGCCGCCATTGAAACGCGCGAGCACTCGTGCGGTGTCTGTGACTTCAGCCTGCGCGCGCTCGGTGACAACGATGTCGTCGAGCCAGAGGCGCGCCTCCGGATTCTCGCTCGCCAGCTTGATCAGCAGCGACACCTGCTCCTCGGTCTCCGGGACTTTGAAGTCGCCCGCATCCGCATGCACCCAGCCACGCTCATCGGCACCCTCAACCCACACGCCCTCGACGAACGCACCCTGCTGATCGTGGGGAAGCGTCACAATCGGCAGGTAAAGCCCCACCGTCTGCTCGCGCGCACCCACCGGATAGCGCACGTAGATGACCACCTTCGAGGGGCCGTCCTCAGCGCGATAGTGAAGACTGAGGTTGCAGATGGACCCGGGCGTGACCGGGATCGTGGTGCTCCAGCCGCTGTTGAGGCCCTGCATGCCAACGCTGCGAGCGCCAGTGTGCGCGATCTCATCATCCCACCAGCCGCGCGAGGCCTCCTTATCCCAGGCGTAGTAACTCCAGCCCACTGGAGCCTCGCCCTCGCCCTCCTCAAAGCCGGCGTTCGGAACAGCAGCAAGCCCATCCTGCGCTGAAGCGATACAACACGTTGCGGACAGCAGAACGATGATTGCCATTGCCGAAGATTGCAGACGCATCTCACTCACTCCCATGAAGTTCGGCTACTTGCGATCTACATCACGGCGCTGCCACAGGGCCGCTGTCCCCTCGTGTGGACCGGGGAGGCAGCCCGAGCAGCTTGCCCGGCTGATGCTCGGGCGCACCTCGAACTCAAGCTCGGCCTCCAGCACCCATGCCCAGAAGCCGCCACCCTCCAGCGCGCGGTTCTCTCCGAGGTTCGCGTGGAAGGTCTCCTCCGTCAGATTCAGGCCGACATGATAGCGTCCGGGCGGCATCCGCAACTGCCCGGGCAACGGGCGATCGGGCTCCCACTCGCCGAAGAGGCCCACCTGCTGCTTCGCGCCGGCGGCGGACGCGGGATATGCACCGTGCGGACGCTCGACGGTATACCATCGCGGCGGCGTGTCGTTCGGCCCCCGCTCGCGCTGCCCCACTCGCCACAGCACATGCAGGCTGCTGTTGAGATCGAACTCGTGCTGCGTGTCACCCTCTGCATCCGTCACGAGCCAGTCGAAGAGCAGGTAGCCCCGCACCTCATGTCCCTCGTCCACATGCTGCGCAAGCTCCGCATCGGTCACATTCCACTGGCAGTCCTCACACCACCAGCGCCCGATGCGGCCAAGCTGCCAGCTTGACCACGCGCGCGGATCCGCCGCGTTGTCTTCCTCAGTGACGCCACGGACCGGTTCGAGGCCGACAAGCTTCAGTTGATAGGCGAACGATGGCTTGAGGCCGACGGCTGTGAGAGTGCCGCGCAGCGACGGCGCCTGAGCTTCATAGCGGACCTCCGCACGATGGCTGTCGGCGTCGGAATAGCTGAAGGCGTCGCGAAAGCTCTGCGAGTAGGCGACTGCGGCAATGTCGCGCCAGCGTGGCTGCTGCGGTTCGCTGACCTCAAGCGGCCGGAGTAGCTCTTCACTGCGCTGAACCACGATTCCCGTCACCTCGTCAGGCGATGGCCGGTCTTGATAGATGAGGAGGTAGGCGATGCGCACAATGATCCAGATAAGGAACACGATGAGCCACGGCGTCATGTTGCGCGCGGTCGGCCTCAATCCCATTGCTGCGGTCCTTTCGCTCACACGCTGCGACTTACCTCGTTACCTGACGCATGTACAGTGAAACGCGCGGACCTGATGAGGCCCGCGCGTCTGGTGGTAGTCGCATCGGAGGCTTATTCGCTCGGCTGCATGGGGTCCCAGTAGACCCGCTGGTTGACCTGGCTCTCGCGCGCCCACTTCACATGGCCGTCCACGAAGCCATAGACGGTACCCTCGTTGTGCCGCTGCGGCCAGTTGTTCCCGGTAAAGCTGTTGTCGTCCGGAGCACCACAGACGGCGTTGTTCATGTCGTTGATGTACCAATCGCCGTCGGCGCCGGTATGCCATGGCGCGGCGGCGCCGATGGCCTCAGGGCGAACATCGCCGACGATGATCTTAGTCGACGGGTCCCAGAAAGACCCAAGCGACATGCCGCTGGCCATGTAGTTCATCGCGTAGCCCGGAGCCTTATCCTTGCGGTCGGGGCAGAACATGATCTGCCGGTTCCGGGTGTAGGGGAAGATGGCATTGTACCACTGGCTCTCGGGATCTCCGGCAGCAGCCTGGCCGCGTGGCAGAACCTCGTCGTAGTCCTGAGCGTACATGATCAGCGCCAGCGCGATCTGCTTGGCGTTGGAGATACATGCAGCCTGGCGGCCCTTCCCCTGAGCGCGGGAGAAGACCGGGAAGAGGATGGAAGCCAGAATCGAGATGATGGCAATTACTACCAGTAGCTCGATCAGGGTGAACCCTTTGCGTCCGCCGGGTAGGAACATGCGTAACGCCCTCCTTTGAGGGACGCGTCATGATACAGATCACGATGATTCCATGTCTATAGGTATTAACACCGACAAGCGCCCACATGTTTCCTGACACCTGCGGCGATGGCCTTCATTTGACACAGATCGCAGATGAAGGCCGCTCCACCTCAGCGGGAACCATCCATTCCGATCAGAAGCGTCACGCCGCAGGGATAGCGGCCTGCGCGCGAGCCGTAGATCGTGAGGCCCCCGCGGTCCCTCCCCGAATCAACTGACGCTATGCGCAGGCACAAGATTCCGGTCTCCACCGCAGTTTTCACCATGGCCGCGGGGACCTGCAAGCGCACCAGGCGCCCATATCGCCCGAGGAAGCCGTGCATGTGCGACAGCGCCCCACGAGAGTCCGCGGGCTGGTCATGAAGCTCAAGTGTGGTGATAGGCTCGTCCCCGACCGAGATCACTACCGTCGCAGGCCACGGGATCGAGCCGGTTTGCGGTGCTCCGGGTCGAGCGCTTGATAGTTCGGCAAGCAGCGTCACCGGCCCGATCTGCTCCGGATCGAGATCGTCCGGGAGGGCGAACTGATACTCAACCTGTCCGTCACCGGTGCCTGCAAGCAGGTGTGTCTCGCCCGCCACTTCGCCTCTCTCCACGCCCTCCGGGAAAGCAGCAACGCCATCGCCTGCGTCCACCGTGAGAACATTGTGCGACTTTTCCCCGCACACGCCCTCACTATCACCGACGACCTCGAAGAAGCTGAAGTTCAGCGCCGCCGGGTGGCCGCGATCATCTTCGAGAAGCGCCGCGATGCGGGCGAGACCGGCCTCTCGGGGCAGCGCCAGAGAGATCGCGCAGGCACCCTCTCCGTCTGCATTCAGGCCGCCGTCACGCGCGATCAGCCTCTCGTACCCGAACCGGTCGGTGAAGGTTGCGCGCCACGTTACCCGCTGCGCCAGTTCGGCCTCCAGCTCTGAGGGGCGCAGGAACACCGGGATGCTCACCTGCGACCCCGGAGCTACTGTCTGCGCCGGAGGCAGGTCGAAGCCCACGAAGAACTCGCCAAGCAGCAGCGCCGGATCGTAGCCGAACTGCTTGGGCGAGCGGTCGTAGTCGTAGAGGCCGTTATGCTCCCACTCGATGTCGGTGAGTTCCGTGTAGACATAGCCGCAGATCTTCTCGTGCCTACGCAGTTCGTTGGTCAGAAAGCGCAGGCACCATGAGACGTCGAGATCGCCCATCCGCGCGCCGATGCCCCCGTACTCGCTGTTGAGCAGCGGCTGATTGCCCTGCCGGTTGCCGCCCACGAAGTTGAACTGCGAGCCCTCAGCGGTCTGGGCGACGATATGCTCGACGTGCTCGCGCGCTTGCTCGTAGTCATTGATGTAGAAGTGCCATGAGTTGATGTCGGTGATGACGTGATCGTAGAGGCAGGGCGAGTTGTCTTCGACCAGTCGCGTCGGATCAAGCTGCTTCGCCATCTCATAGCAGTTGCGCACCCACGCCCGCCGGTCCTCGGCGGTGGCATACTCGCGCGAGCCAAGCCCCCACGTCTCGTTGAAGAGGCACCACGAGAAGATGCTCGGGTGGTTGAAGTCCCGCTTGATCTGCCCCCACGCGTTGCGCTCCCAGCGCTCCCGCGCAATCTCCGAGTAGCCCTCGTTGTCGAAGCCGGGCATGTCGCACATCAGCAGCACGCCGCAGCGGTCGGCCCAGTAGCAGTAACGGGGATCGGGTGTCTTAATATGCAGCCGCAGGAAGTTCAGTCCCGCCTGCTTCGCCAGTACGAAGTCTCGCTTGATCTCGGCGTCCGTCGGGTGGGTGTAGACGCCCGCCGGGTGGAAGCTTTGATCCAGCGCACCCCGGAGGTAGATCGGCTCGCCATTGAGGCGAATATACATTGGGCCACCCTCATGCAGAGGGCCCGTGTCAATGTCGCGCATGCCAAACTGCGTTTGGATCGTATCGATGACCTCGCCAGCGCGAAGAAGCTGGAGGGTGGCGCGGTACATGTGCGGGCTGTCGGGCGTCCACGCTATCGGCCGCTCGATCTGCATCGGAACCTGCGCCCGACCGTCTTCGCCCACTGCTGCCGTGGCACTCCCGGCCTTCGCTCCCGTCGAAGCGCGCAGCTCAACGGCAACCGCCAGAGGCCCGTTCTCATGGCGGGAGTGTACCTGAACGGCAAACGCGGCCTGCGCGGAGGCGAGCGACGGTTGCACCAGCACCTCCGCTATGTGCGAGGCGGCGCGCGGCTCCAGCCAGACCGTCTGCCAGATGCCGCTGGTGCGCGTGTACCAGCGCCGCGTCTGCTTGCCTATCGGCTGCGCGCTGTGATCCTCAGGATCCTGCACGCGGATGACCAGCCGGTTCTCTCCCGGCTGGAGAGCGCCGGTGATATCGAAGGATAGCGGCAGGTATCCGCTCTCGCCGCCGCCCACCGTCTCCCCGTTCACCCAGACGCGCAGGTCCCAATCGGCCGCCCCGATATTGAGGTAGACGCGCCGCCCATCCCACCGCTGTGGCACGGTGAACTCGCGCCGGTACCAGCCGATGCTGTGCCGGGGCGCCTCGCGATAGTCATCCTGCGTGACCGCCTCGGGATGGAGCCACGCCTCGGCGGAGAACCAGTCCTCGTTGCCGGCGAGAGCCTCCGTGCCCCATGCCAGGTGGCTCTCCCACGGGAACGGAACGCGGATGGTTCGACTAAAGCGATCCTCTGCGGCATTCTGCCAGCCCTCGTCAGCCCCCCGGTCATTGGGGTCGAACTCGAACTGCCAGTCACCGTTGAGGTTCAGCCAGTCGATGCCGTCTCTCAGGCCTCGGTGGAAGTCCGGCCGCGGGTGTTCGGGACGAGGGACGCTAATGTTCAGTTCGTCCATCTTTTGATCCCCAGCACAACTGTGATAGAACTCGCGGGCGTGCAGCGGTGTTCTGTATCGTACGGAGGGCAGGCGGAGTGTTTCGCTGGCCGGACCAATGCACCTTCCGTAGAGAAGCGGGGCGTTTCCCGCGATCGAGGGAGGATTCACCTGCCGCCGGGGCAAACCTTAGTATGCACCACCGGGCGGGGATGTGGGTTCCGTGAGCTACCACGGGCGCTGGCGGATGATGCAGATGGATGAGCGCGTGCTCAAGTTCATTGAGGAGACTGCCCAGGACCTGGTTGGCCTCGACGTTGCTCTCTTCTTCCAGGCCAACCCCCGAGCCTTCGATACCGCCTCAGGTATCGCCCTGCGGACGCATCGTGCCGTGGAGGACGTCGAACCCGCTCTCGACCGGATGGCCGGGGATGGCTTCCTCGAGGTCTTCTCACGCGGCGATGGCCGCTATGAAGTCTTCGCGCTCTCCCCCGTGCCCGAGGTCTGGCGCACCCTCTGCCGCCTCAGCGAGGCATATCACGAGGATCCCGATTCTCGCAAGGAGATCATTCTGCTACTGGTGCAGCGCCGGTTGCAGGAGCGCAGCATAGGCGGCCGCACTCCCGGAGGCAGGGCTGATGACTGACGCCGTGAGCACCGGCATTCCCGGACTCGACACACTTCTCGACGGTGGCCTGCGCCGCGGGTCGTGCACTCTGCTGGAGGGCATACCCGGCACCGGAAAGACTACCATCGGCCTGCGGTTTCTCCACCATGGGGCGCTGGAGGGCGGTGATCCGGGCATCGCGATCACTTTCGAGCAGTTCCCCGAGCAGATGATTGAGGACGTGGCGCAGTACGGCTGGGACCTCGCGGCGCTGGAGGATGAGGGGCTGCTCCGAATCATCTGCACCTCCCCGGACGTTTTTCTCGACCAACTCAGCGAGATTGGCGGAATGATGGACCGGCTCGTCGGCGAGATGGGTGCGAGACGCATCGTCATTGACAGCGCCTCCCATCTCGCGCAGGTGAGCGAAGACCAGCGCGATCTGCGTTCCCTCTTCTACAGCATGATTAACGGCCTCAAGCGCGCGGGCCTCACGACGATCATCACCAAGGAGCTTGAGGCCGCCGAAATCTCGCGCATCCCCTTTGAGGAATACCTCTGCGACACGGTCATCAGGCTCGACAACCGCCTGGTGAGCGGCTTTCGCCGCTGTCGCTACGTGGAGGTGGTCAAGTCGCGAGGGAAGGGCCACCGATCCGGCCGCCACGGCTTCGAACTCGGAGACGGGGGGCCGGTGGTCTATCCGCGCTACCGGCCACATGAGAGGCGGACAGAGAGCACATGCGCGTCCGGTGTGCGCGCCTCCACCGGCATAGCCGGTCTCGACGGTATGCTCCACGGTGGCCTGCTGGTGGGCAACGCGACACTGGTGGCCGGCAGCGCCGGCGTCGGCAAGACGACGCTCGGCCTGCAGTTTCTCTGCGCGGGTGCCGAGGCGGGCGAACCCGGCCTCTATGTCACCTTCGAGGAGTCGCCCGCCAAGCTCGCCTGCCAGGCGCATGGCTACGGACTGGACATTGAGGGCGCGCAGAATGAGGGCCTGCTGACGATCATCCACGAGTTCCCCACCACGGTCCGCTTTGAGAAGTTGCTGCTCGACATCGCGGAGCTCATCGAAACCCGCGGCATCAGGCGGCTCGTCTTTGACAGCCTCACCGACCTCGAGCTTGCCTTCGGCGGCGAGGATACCGTTCGCGAGGCGGTCTACGACCTCGCGAGCCTGCTCGACGCTCAGGGTGTGACCAGCATCGTGATCACGGAGGTGCCGGAGCTATTCGGCCAGACCTACGTTTCGGACGAGCATCTCTCGATCATCGTTGACGGCATCATCCTGATGAAGTACCTCGAACTGGAGAGCGAGATCCAGCGGGCCATGTCAGTGCTGAAGATGCGCGGCTCGGGTCACGACACCGGGATCTGGCGCTACGTCATCGGCGGATCGGGGATCGAGGTACAGGGACGCTTTGAGGGCGCCGAGGGCGTCATGGCGGGGGCCACGCGCACAACGAGCATCGCGCTCTCGGTGCGCAGCTTCAACGAGTTCGACGAGCAGTTCAACGCCGAGGTGCTCCAGCGATTCTCGCAGATACACCCGAACGTTCAGCCCGTATCGCTGAACCTCCCGTACAACCCCGACGAGGCGCTTGAGACGGTGCAGTCCGCGCTCAGGGCGCGCTCCACGCACCTTTCCGTCGCGCCGATGTGCCTCTACTGGACGCCCGATGTGGTCGCCGGGGGGCGGTTGCGTGAGGTAGGTAACCTGCTCTCGCCCGCCGAATGGCGCACGCACATACCGGAACTGGTGGAGCCGGCTCAAGTCGGCGAGATGATCTACGGCGTGCCCGCCATCGGCGTCTGCGGCACACTGCTCTTCCGCCGCGACCTGCTGGAGAAGCACGGCTTCCAGGCCGCCCCTTCGACGTGGGACGAGCTTGTCGAACAAGCGAAGAAGGTGCTGGCGGACGAGGGCAATGACCAACTGATTGGCTATCAGTTCCCCGGCTATCACTACGAGGGCCTCAGCAGCTCATTCCTCACGAACCTCTGGAGCAACGGCGGGCAGGTGGTGGACGATGAGGGGCGCTGTGTCCTCGAGAGCGACGAAGCGCGGGAGACGATCCGCTTCATGCACGACGCGATCCACGTGCATCAGATCACACCGCGAAGCGTCACCTCCTACAGCGGTGGGCTTGAGCCGCAGGACGATCTGATTGAGGGACGCGCGCTCTTCCTATACATGCTCCCGAGCGTGCTGCAGGAGGTCAACCGGCCCAACTCACCGACCAGGGGGCGCGTGGGCGTCGCCGGTCCCCCTCACGGCCCCAGCGGCCAGCGCGGTTACAGCTACCTCGGCGGCTGGCACTTCGGCATTCCGGTCAATGCACGCGCACCGGTGGCGGCAGGGCAGTTCATTCAGTACATGGCGAGCGCCGAGGTGCAGAAGGAGCGCGCCATGCGAGGCGGGCCGCTGCCAACGATCGCCTCGCTCTACCGCGACCCGGAGATCATCGCCTTCAACCCGCACTATCCGACGGTCTACGAACTGCTGCGCAGCGCCCGCAAGCGCAATGACATCCCGCGCTACATGGAGGTCTCGCGTCTGATGCAGGACCACCTCCACCCGGTGCTGACAGGGCAGATCGCCCCCGATGCCGCTTTCGACGAACTCGTTGCTGCCGTGCGGGAGCTGATCCACCAAGACAACTAAGTCTAGCCTCACTGTACGCTCTGGATGGATTCGGTTTCCGCGTAGCTCCTGGTGGCGCATCATAAGGGCGACACTAACTCGCTTTAGTTACATGAGGAGTGACCTTCGATGCGTGCACTGGTTCCGACCGCCGTCCTGCTGCTTCTGCTCGTTACCTCCGCCTATGCAGTCGCGCCGGTCGTCACTGTCCCGATCCAGGTTTCGCCGGCCACCATCATCCTCAAGGCCCCCTGTCAGTGGATCACAATCCACGCGGATATTGACTACGCGGCTGTGAACGCGTCAACAGTCGCTATCAACGGACTTGACGCCGAGGCTGTTTTCCCGGACAACCGCGGCGACCTCGTAGCGAAGATCAGCTTCGAGAGCATCATCAGTGGACTCGAGCCCGGAGAGACGACGATCACGCTCACCGGTGTCACCACGGAGGGCACAGCCTTCAGTGGCTCTTCGACGGTTCCGGTGAAGTAGCGCCCCCTCACATGTACGCGCTGAGGGCGGGCCATGATGGCCCGCCCTCGGTGATTCCGCAGTATACCAGGCGCTCTCTACTTGATCGCAACGGCCTTCCCCGTCTCGGCCGACCTGTACATGGCGTCAAGGATCTTCATGATCCGCAAACCGTCGGTCCCCGGGGAGATCGGCTGCTTGCCGCTGATGAGGCTGTCCACGAAGTGCATGACCGCTGAGTGCCTGCCCATCGCGGCCTCAGGCTCAAGCTTCACCACGCGGTCAATCGGCTGGCCCTGCTCCTGAGTGAAGATCTCCAGCGAGTCGATCGCGCTGTCATCCACGCCGTCGATGGCGAAGACACGCTCAAGACTCGCGCCTGCCTGCGTACCCATCAGCGTCGAGTAGACCCACTCGCGCTTGATGCGCGATGCCCACGACGCTTCAAGCAGGACAGTCTTCCCGCCCTCGAACTTGATCATGCCGACGGCCATGTCCTCGACGTCGAAGGTGCCCTTCTTGTTGGGCGTGCCCCACGGCCCGAGCGCTTCCATCTTCGGCCCGAAGACTGACCACGTGGAGGCCATGCAGATCTCCGGCACCGGGTTCCCCATCAGCCACATGGTGAGGTCGAGCATGTGCACCGCGA
>LSQX01321620.1_pt1 | contig 20735 bp, 19 predicted proteins | sample 654561 | NCBI WGS metagenome assembly LSQX01 (sample SAMN04489861, study PRJNA283612) | anaerobic digester metagenome | isolation source: 4 biogas reactors fed with cattle manure at either 37C or 55C with and... | place: Denmark: Kongens Lyngby | collected 2014 | reverse complement strand
ATATATAACTGTATTAAAATCAAACATTCTATTATAGAGTTCTTTGATAAAGTATTTATTTACGGTATTTGTCATCGTTATCACCTAAGAATATTATACCAAAGCTACAAAAATTATTCTATGAAAAAGAAAATAATTACTAACTTCATATTTTTTATCGTGATAATATCCAGTTAACATAATAATAAGGAGGATACTATGGATAACACGATGGTAAAATCTGCTTGTATTGGGAATGTTTGGAGTCAATTTAGCAGGCGGTTATTTAGCATCAATGATTGTTTTATCGATTTTAGCACTTATTTGTTACTATCTATGCTATTACCTCGTTGAAGAAAATGTGCAAACGCCTACAGAACAGAAGAAGGAAAAATCCGGTTTTATGGATTATCTGGCTGTACTGGTTAAAAATAGACCTTTAATCGGTGTTGCAATGGGTTCCGTTGCGATCCTAGCAGGTTTATTGACGAATGCTCAAATGATGGTTTATTATTTTCAGACTATTGTAGGAAATTTACAAGCGATGGGATTCATTACATCGATCACAATTCTTCCAATATATATTTTAGCACCGATCTTGCCAAAGCTTGTTGAAAAATTTTCAACTAAAACAGTTATGTCGATGACTTCTTTAATGGCCACCGGGCTTTTTATCTTATTTCAATTCACTCCTTTCCATATAGTGAGTTATACAATTTTATACGTTTTAGGAATTGCATTATTGAATATTCCAATGACTTTAGTTTGGGGAATGGTCTCGGATTGTATTGATTATAATCAGTTTTTAACAGGAAATCGTCAGGAAGGCGTGATTTACGGATCTTATTCTTTTGTTCGTAAAATCGGTCAGGCTTTATCTGGATTTATTGCAGGTATGGGGATTTCAGTCATCGGTTATATCAAACCCGTCGCAGGTGTTCATCAAGTTCAAAGTGCAGAAACTTTAGCGGGAATCTCTTTCCTCCATATTGGTTTTACAGCCATTTGTTCCTTTATTGCCTTTCTTGCTTTTCAATTCATATACAATTTAACAGATGAAAGACGAAATTTAGTCATAAAAGCTATTAATGAAGGCAAAACAATTGACGATGTTGATTTTAAATAAATAAATTTTAGGAGGATTGCTATGAAAATGACTTTTCGTTGGTTTGGTGATGATGATCCTGTAAAATTAGATGATATTCGCCAGATACCAGGAATGACGGGTGTTGTTACAGCTGTTTATTCTGTACCTGTAGGAGAAGTATGGCCGGAAGAAGAAATCATTCGTCTAAAAAGTGAAGTGGAAGAAAAAGGTTTGGAGATGGAAGTTATCGAGTCCGTTCCGGTTCACGAAGATATAAAGCTTGGACGAGACACAAGAGATCAGTACATAGAAAATTACAAAGAAAATATTCGTCTATTGGCAAAACACGGTGTGAAATGCATCTGCTACAACTTCATGCCTGTCTTTGACTGGACGAGATCACAATTAGATCACAAACTGAAAGATGGCTCTTCTGCTTTAATTTATTATAAGGAAGATGTTGAAAAACTAGATCCTACAAAATTATCTTTGCCGGGATGGGATGAGTCTTATTCTCCAGAAGAGATGAAAGAACTGATCGATGCGTACAAAACCATCGGTGAAGAAGGTTTATGGGAAAATTTAGAATATTTTATAAAAGAAATTATGCCTGTCGCCGTTGAAGAAGATGTGAACATGGCAATTCATCCCGACGATCCACCATGGAGTATCTTTGGAATTCCAAGAATTATAACGACAAAAGAAAATTTAGATCGTTTCTTAGATCTTTATGATGACGTACATCATGGCTTAACATTGTGTTCTGGATCTCTGGCTGCAGGAACGTTTAATAATTACAGAGACATGGTTCAGCACTTCGGTGGTCAGGGTAGAATTCACTTTGCACATGTTAGAAATATTAAGATTCTTGGCGAAGGTTCTTTTGAAGAGGCGGCGCACTATTCTCCCTGTGGCTCTTTAGATATAGTAGAAATATTGAAAGCGTATCACGATGTAGGTTTTAAAGGTTATTTAAGACCAGATCATGGGCGCATGATTTGGGGAGAAACAGGAAAACCGGGTTACGGCTTATATGATAGAGCCTTAGGAGCGATGTATATGACTGGTATCTGGGAAACTTTAGAAAAACTGGCTTAGGAGGAAGAGATGAAATTACCGTTTAAAGTAAATCTTGAAGGAAAAGTAGCCGTTGTGACAGGTGGTGCAGGTGTGCTTACTTCCGCAATCGGAGAAGCTCTTGCTAAATGTGGGGCAAAAGTGGCTTTAGTCGATCGCAATTTAGAGGCAGCAGAGAAGTTGGCTAAAGAAATGTCCGACAAGGGCTTAACGGTGAAAGCCTATGCTGCCGATGTTTTAGATCGGGAAATATTAGAAGAATGTAATGAAAAAATAATGGCAGACTTCGGTTCTTGTGACATTTTAATCAATGGTGCTGGTGGAAATAGTCCAAGGGCAACGACAGACGACGAAGAATTTGACAAAACGAAGGAGGGCATTAAAACATTTTTCGATCTAGATGCATCAGGAATTGAATTTGTACTTCATTTAAATTATCTAGGTACTTTAATTCCAACTCAAGTTTTTGCAAAAGACATGGCAAATAAAGAAGGGTGTTCAATTTTAAATATTTCATCCATGAATGCCTTTACACCCCTTACCAAGATACCGGCTTATTCTGCTGCAAAAGCCGGGATCAGCAATTTTACCCAGTGGATGGCAACTTATTTTGCAAAAGCCGGCATCAGATGCAATGCAATTGCACCGGGATTCTTTGCAACGACTCAAAATAAAACTTTACTGTTCAATGAAGATGGAAGTCCAACCCCAAGAACGGACAAAATCCTAAAAGGAACACCGATGAATCGTTTTGGCGAACCGGAAGAGTTAATAGGTGCGACTTTACTTCTTTGCGACAGCAATGCGGCTAGCTTTATTACAGGAATTGTGATTCCAATAGATGGTGGTTTTGCAGCTTACTCAGGAGTATAGGGATGAAAAACTTTTTAGACGAAGATTTTTTATTAAAATCAGAAACGGCAAAAGTTTTGTATCACAACTATGCGGCGAAGATGCCAATTATCGATTATCACAATCATCTTGACCCTAAAGCGATCTATGAAGACGAAAAATTTAAAAATCTTCAGGAAGCTTGGTTGGGAGGAGATCATTACAAATGGAGAGCACTCAGAGCTAATGGCGTTTCCGAAGAAGAAATTACAGGAAAAGCCGAAGCAAAAGTAAAATTTGATCGATGGGCAGAAACAGTTCCTTATCTCATCGGAAATCCTCTTTATGCATGGACACATTTAGAACTGCGAAGATACTTTGGAATAGAAGAAAATTTATCTCCAAAAACAAGCGATGAAATCTACGATAAAGTAAATAATCTTTTACAAAAAGACGAGTTTTCTGTTCGCTCTTTATTAAAAAGAATGGATATTACCCATCTTTGTACGACAGATGATCCTGCAGACTCATTGAAATATCACAAGAAATTAAAAGAAGAAGGTTTTGAAATTCAGGTCCTTCCAACTTTTAGACCAGAAAAAGCAATGCGTATAGATTTAGATAGCTTCATGGACTATATTGCAAAGCTTTCGGAAGTCTCTGGGATAGAAATTAATTCTTATAACGCATTATTAGCTGCTTTATGTCAACGTGTCGATTATTTTGTAAAAGCAGGAGGCTTGTTATCAGACCATTCGCTTGAGACTTCAATATTTTCCGAATACGATGTGGATGCGTCGAATCGTATTTTTAAGAAAAAAGCGGAAGGTTTAGAAATATCAGAAGAAGAAGCGACTGTTTTTAAAGGGACTTTATTGGTAGACCTTGGCAAGAAATACAATGAATGCAATTGGACAATGCAGCTTCATATTGGGGCTCTGAGAAACAATTCTAAAAGAATGTATGAAAAATTAGGTGCAGACCACGGCTTTGATTCCATGGATGACTTTAACTATGCACCTCAAATATCGAAATTATTGAGTATTCTAGATTATGATAACAATCTACCAAAAACTGTCATTTATAGCTTAAATGGATCTAAAGATAATTTTATGTTGGCGACTTTGGCAGGTGATTTTCAGCAATCCCCTCATCGAGGAAAGGTCCAATTTGGCGCTGCTTGGTGGTTTATGGATCATAAGATGGGGATGATGGATCAAATGGAAACATTGGCATCTGTGGGGGTATTACCAACTTTTATCGGAATGTTAACGGATTCCAGATCATTTTTATCTTTTCCGAGACATGAGTACTTTAGAAGATTATTGTGCAATTTCTTAGGAGATCTTGTAGAAAACGGTGAATATCCGCAAGATGTCGAATTTCTTGGCAAAATGGTAGAAGATATTTGTTACCACAATGTTAAAAAATATATCGGTTTCAATTGATTTAATAGAAAGAAGAAATTATGGAATTTAAAAGAACAAAAGATTTTCTAGTTTGTGTTGACAGCGATGGCTGTGCAATGGATACGATGAATATTAAACATTTTGAAGCTTTTGGTCCAGAGTTTGTCAAGATCATGGATGTGGAAGAACAAAGAGAAGATGTTCTGAAAAGATGGAATAAGACGAATTTATTTAGCAAAAAAAGAGGCATCAATCGATTTCTAAGTTTTTTAGATGGATTAGAATATGTCCATGAAAACATCCGTCCTGTAGAAGGAATAGAGGTTTTCAGAGAGTATGTTCATAATGACGGCAAACTGTCTACCGATGGCATAGAAAAGGCTTATACTCAATCAAAAGCTGATATTTTAAAAAAAGTGATCGATTGGTCTTACAACGTAAATGATGTTATCAAAAAAATACCAAGGAAGAAAAATGAATCTTTTAAAAATGTATTACCTGCATTACAAGAGATAGCGAAGAAAGCCAATATTGTTGTTGTCAGTACGGCTACAAAGGATGCTGTTCAAACAGAGTGGACAAAAGCCGGTTTGATGGGTTATGTCGATGCGGTCTTTACTCAAGAGTTCGGTTCAAAAACAGAATCTATCGCTCATGCAAAAGCTGTAGGAAACTACGAAGATGATAAAATGATAAAAATCGGCGATGCTCCTGGAGATTTAGAGGCGGCACGCAACAATCATGCGTACTTCTATCCCATCATAGCAATGAAGGAAGAAGAAAGCTGGATTGATTTTCGCAATGAGTATTTTGAAAAATTCATCAATGGACAATATAATGAAGTTCAAGATCAATTAATAGATAAATTTCTTTCAGAATTAGATTCTTTATAAAGGAGATTATAATGAGTGTCGATTTAAGCAAGAGACCTTTTTATCTTGAAGAAGAAGATATTAAATGGGTAAAAGATACAATTGAAAGCATGACTTTGGAAGAAAAAATTGGACAATTATTTGTGAATATGGGGGCTTCGAGAGAAGAAGCTTACCTTAAAGAAACAGTGGATAACTACCACATCGGAGCGATTCGATATAATCCTGGTCCTGCTTCCGATATCTATGATCAAAACAAATATTTACAATCCCAAAGTAAGATTCCGATCCTAATCGCTGCCAATACGGAACAAGGGGGGAAAGGTGCCGTATCCGACGGAACAGAATTAGGTTACGAAGTGAAAATTGCGGCAACCGATGACCCGAAATATGCTTATGAGATGGGGAGAGTATCAGGATATGAAGCCTCTGCGGTGGGGTGCAACTGGAGTTTTGCTCCAATCGTCGATATCATGTATAATTGGAGAAATCCAATCATATCAAAAAGATCGTGGTCCAATGATCCTAAGACAGTACTTGAATTGAGTTTAGAATATATGCGCGGAATTCAAGAATATGGTATCATGCCTGCTGCAAAACATTTCCCCGGAGATGGTGTAGATGAGAGAGACCACCACCTATCGCCTTCCATAAACTCATTATCGATGGAAGAATGGGACGAAAGTTTCGGTTATGTTTATCAAGGTTTGATTGACAATGACCTTCCATCAATCATGGCGGGACATATCCATTTACCATCTTATAGCAGACATTTTAACCCTGAAAAATACAAAGATCAACCGACCATGCCTGCGACTTTATCGAAGGAGATCTTGACGGATCTCTTAAGGGGCAAATTGGGCTTTAATGGTGTCATTGTTACAGATGCCTCTCACATGGTTGGCATGACAGGCGCCATGAAGCGATCGGAAATCCTCCCTACAGCTATTGAATCCGGTTGCGATTTATTCTTATTCTTCAACGACCCGGATGAAGACTTTGCTTATATGATGGATGGTTATAAAAATGGCTTATTATCTGAAGAGAGATTAATCGATGCGATTACGAGAACTTTAGGATTAAAAGCGAAACTTGGCCTTCACAAGAAAACAATTGATGAGATGTTTTTACCTAAAGAAGAAGCCATGGCCAGAATTGGCGAACCGGAAAATGTGAAATTATACGATGACATCACGGATAAGGCCATCACACTGGTCAAAGAAGAAGAAGGCGTATTGCCGATTTCTCCGGAAAAATTCAAAAGAGTTTTGATTGTAGATATTAAAGGAGAAGAAGGCGGCTTTGGCGCGATGCTCGGTGGCGGTTTTAAAGCTTCTGATAAATTATTGGAAGTTTTAAAAGAAAAAGGCTATGAAGTCGAGAAGTTTGTTTCACCAATGGACAAGATTAAAGATCTTCCTGCCGATGAAATGAAAGCAGCTGTTGCCAATGTCTATGCGCAAAAAGCACCAATAAACGAATTGACAGATCATTATGATCTCATTATCAATATCGTAGATGTCAATCCTGGTACAGTTCAAAGACCGGTATGGCCAGCAAGTAAAGGGACACCTGATATTCCTTTCTATGTTCATGAACTCCCCACGATCGTCGTATCTGTACAATGTCCTTACCATTTAGCAGATATTCCTCAAGCAAAAACATATATCAATACCTACGATTCGAACGATCGTTGTATGGAAATCTTAGCTGAGAAATTGGAAGGCAAGTCAGAATTTAAGGGTGTCAGCAAAATCGATGTATTTTGTGGAGACTTATTAAAGTTCTAATGATAGAGATAGAGGAGAAATCATGTCAAAGATTTTGGATCAAATCCGCGATGCCGGCATTGTAGCTGTCATTCGTGGCGATAGTGTAGATCAAGCGATGATGTATTGTGAAGCTTGTGTGGCAGGTGGAATAAGTTTTCTTGAAATCACTTTCACTGTACCCGGTGCTTTGGATGTATTGGATGGCGTTGTTCGCAAAATGGGAGACACAGCGGTACCGGGCGCGGGAACGGTTTTAGATGCTGTAACAGCTAGAATTGCAATTCTTCATGGTGCAAAATTTATCGTCAGCCCCGCGTTTGATGAAGAAGTTGCCAAATTATGCAATCTGTATAGGATCCCATACATCCCCGGCTGCTTAACACCGACAGAAGCTGTCAGAGCTCTTCAATTTGGGGCTGCCGCCATCAAACTCTTCCCGGGGTCCGCCTTCGGTCCTTCCTATGTTGGAGCCATTAAAGCCCCACTGCCGCAAGCAGAAATTATTCCCACAGGCGGCGTAAGCCTCGACAATGTGCAGGAGTGGCTACAAAAGGGTTGCTTAGCAGTAGGCGTAGGTGGAAAACTTGCCAGTGGAACGAGAGAAGAAGTAACGACTACAGCAAAAGCATTTAAAGCAAAAATCGATGAAATTAGATAAAAGTTTTCAAGCATTCAGATAGATTGTAAGAACTACTGGATCTGTTCCGCCCCAATGGTGAGTTTAAACTTACCATTGGGGCGGTATTTTTATGCTCTATATCAAGATGCCCATCATACAACGAGCGTTCATTGTATGTGGGTTTTTTATTTCTAAAATAAAACGATGGCTACTATTAAAAAAATAGTAGGGAACTTTTATTAAAAAACAATTGGTGATGGATACATTTTAGATTGAGCCAATCATGGGCATACATGCATGGAACAAAATTGTAAATAAACTCAAAAAACATTTTACTTGACATATGAATAGACTTCATAGATAATAGAGCTAACAAAGATAGTATAAGCTAACTTATAGTATAAAAGCGTCTATGGACTTAAGGGGTGGTTGTATTACTGAAAAAGACTTACGTGTAAAATATGCTGCATATATTAACAAAAAAAATGTATTTCTATTATTTTTACTGATCATGCTTTGCATAACCTCTATTGCTTCATTGAACATCGGTTCTTCAAATATGACAGTTGGACAAAGTATCATGACGCTACTGGGTAAAGGTAGCAAACAATTTAATCATATTGTCTTCAACATCCGCCTTCCTAGAGTCATAGGAGGTCTTTTTGTTGGCATGAGCATGGCGCTATCCGGCATGATCATTCAGTCGACGCTCAACAATCCACTGGCTTCGCCTTCTACTTTAGGCATTTCCAATGCTTCGGCCTTTGGTGCCAATATTGCCTTAATCGTCTTTTCTACCATGGGCATAACATCAACGCCTATTGTAACAAGTGCTGTTTCCTTTTTAGCGGCGATGCTGTGCATGATTTTGGTCATCGGTATTTCTAATATTAAGGGTGCAGGTAAAACCTTTGTCATCTTGGCTGGGGTGGCCTTAAACTCTTTATTTGCTGCAGCTATTACCGTTATTCAGTATTTGGCAGATGAAACCCAATTGGCAACAGCGGTTTCTTGGACATTTGGCGATCTGGGACGAATAACCTACCCACAAATAAAAATAGTGAGCGCAACCACTCTTTTGTCTGCCCTCGTTGTCTATATGATGCGGTGGAGCTACAATGCCATGGACATGGGCGAAAGAACAGCACATTCTATAGGGGTAAACACCAAAAATATGAGAAACATTTCCATATTTTTGGCTGCTCTCAACACCGGTGTTAGCGTTGCCTTTGTCGGTATGATTGGCTTTGTCGGTTTGTTGGCACCTCAAATTACCAAACGGGTAATAGGAGAAGACAAACGCTACATGTTACCGGGAACTTTACTCATGGGTGCCTTAGTTGTTATTTTAAGTGACTCGATGGCTCGGTCTTTGTGGGCGCCTATTGTATTGCCCGTTGGTGCCATTACCTCATTTTTAGGTGCACTGTTGTTCCTCTATATCTTGTTTAAAAAACGCTAGTTCGGGCCTGTTGTTTGTTATAAAAAATGGCAATGATTTAAAATAGTCAAAAGATACACGGATCACAGGTTGTGCCAATACCAAAAGGGAAAGAGAGTAAAAATGAATTTTTTAGAAGTCAGGGATTTAACCTTTAAGTACGATAGATGTATATTAAACCACATCAGCTTTGATGTGGAAAGGGGCAGTTTTATCTCGCTTTTAGGTATCAACGGAGCGGGAAAAACCACATTAATAAAAAACTTAAACAAACTATTAAAACCAACCTGTGGCAGTGTTTTTATTGACGGTCTAAACATTGCAGATTTAAAAAGCAAAGCTTTAGCACAAAAAATGGCTTATGTCGACCAACATTGCGAACCGGCAAAAAACACAGTATTTGACACCATACTGGTAGGGAGGGTGCCTCATATAAACGCCGATGTTGTGGAAGAGGATTATCAAAAAACAGAGGAAATCATCAATAAACTGAATTTGCAAGATTATGCATTAAGAGAAGCAGACACATTGAGCGGTGGCGAATTCCAAAAAGTTGTGATGGCAAGAGCTCTAGCCCAAGAACCTAAACTGCTTTTGCTAGACGAGCCAACCAGCAATTTGGATATCAAGAATCAAGTAGAGGTGATGAAACTTATCAAGGAGTACTGCGAAGAAAAAAACATCTCTGTTATTGTGAGTATCCATGATATCAACTTAGCCTTACAATTTTCAGACAAGTTTTTAATGATGAAAAACGGTGAAATCTACCGTTATGGAGATGAGAGTATTATAACGGCCAAAAGTATCAAAGACGTCTATAAAATAGATGTGGACGTTATCAGACACAAAAACAGAAAATCAATTATATTAAATTAGCTGATCGATTCAAGATTTAATAAATATTCAATCAAAGGAGAATGAATTGAAAAGAATAAAAATTTTAACGATCATCTTAATGCTGATGATCGCATTAACCGCCTGTGGCAAAGCGCAAGAGCCTGCAAAATCGCAGGAAGAAAACAAAACCGCAGAGGCAGCCCCAACAGAGTTTACCGTAACGGACGCAACCGGTCGAGAGATATTTTTTGAAAGTGTCCCGGAAAAAGCGGTTGCTATCGGCCATGGTATGCTAAAATTTTATACCTATATTTGTGGTGAGGACCATTTAGTAGGCCTAGAAGCCACAGAAACCAAGGGGCACACCCTTAATGGCCAGTCCATCCACTATGCTTATCCAAAGTTGAGAGATATCGAAATCGTTGGTAACGGCGGCCCGAAATTTGCACCAGATTATGAATTGCTCAGCTACAACAACCCTGACGTTATTTTTGTCGCCTATGGAAACACCGCAGAAGAATTAGATGCAATGCAGGAAAAACTAGGTATCCCTATCGTGGGCGTAAGTGGTGGAAAGAGCGGAATAATCTTTGATGAGGATGCTTACCAGACCTTCGAAATAATAGGGAAAACCCTGAACAAAGAAAAACGCGCAGAGGAACTCATTGCTTTTATGAAAAGCGCACAAGAGGACTTAAAGAGCAGAGCCGGAAATATTGAAGAAAGCCCAAAGGCCTACGTTGGCGGTTGCAGCTTTAGAGGGGAACAAGGCATTTTGTCGACTAAAACAAATAATGAATTGTTTACCGCTACCAATGTACACAACATCATGGACGATATTACAAATGAACCCAGTATCATTATCGATAAAGAAAAGCTCATTGAAATCAATCCAGACCTCATTATCTTCGATCTAAGCGGGAAAGCCAAAGTGATGGACGAAATGGCCACAGATCCCGAATTCTTTAAATCTCTGAATGCTTTTAATGAAAACAAAGTATACCCCATCATGCCTTATTTCACCTACGGTATGAACTTTGACACAGCCATCTTAGATGCATATTATGTTGGGAAAACCGTTTATCCCGATAAATTTAAGGACATTAACATCGAAGATAAAGCAAAAGAAATCTACGAAATGTTTGTAGGCAAAGATGTTTACAACGAGTTAATGGAATACTATCCTGAATCCTTTAAAGAATTCAAATTTGAGGATTAAATATCAAACATAAAAAAACTCGTTAGTTTTAGAGTGAGGATTTTAGAATCATAGATTCACATAAAAGGAGTGAATCGTCATAACAATCGATGTATCTTTACACCGTTTACTCTCATATTAGACATAACTCCGACTGAATATAAACCAAATTTAGTCGGAGTTGTGTCTTTATTAATTTTAAAATAAAAAACTCTAGATGTATGGGGGGTATGAGTTCAATGAAAAAGTTGGGAGAATTTAAATATTTAAAGATAATTACGAAACTCCCCCATCCAACTGAAAGCAACGTGATTTAAAGGTTCCTAAAATTTGTAATTTGGGTTATAATATTAATATTAAGCTCAAATAAGTTCATTAAAACAATAACTATTTTAAGGATGAGTAATTAGGGGAGTATGATGCAAGTTTTTAATAAAGATCATCCACTATTTAACGATTTTAAAGAAGAAATAAAAAATGGCGGAAAGCTTTCCATCGCCGCAGCTTCTTTTTCTATATATGCTTTTGAAAGGCTCAAAAAAGAATTGAGTAACATCGAAAGTTTCCGCTTCATCTATACAGAGCCAACCTTCACACAGCTCGACGCACGGAAAGAAAGACGCGAGTTTTATATTCCCGGAATTAAAGGAGAAAAAGCCATCCACGGTACAGAGTTCGAGATGAAACTGCGAAACGAACTCACCCAAAAAGCCATAGCACGAGAATGTGCACAATGGATAGCTGACAAAGCTTTGTTTCGATCCAATATAACCAAACGCGGCATGAATAACTACATGGTTCTGGAAACAGGTAAGGAAACCTATGTGTATCAATCCTTCGATGGTTTTACCTTGTCCGGGTTAATGGCAGAAAAGGACAACAGTTTAAACAAATTTGCCGTTAAAATCGACAATCCGGAAAACATCAACTACTTAAACGCCTTTGAAGAAATCTGGCAGGACAACAACATTTCTAAAGAACATTCAAAATGAAATCATTGAATCTGTCACCACAGCATTTAAAGAAAAGCCCAGAACTCATTTATTATTTTACCTTGTACCATGTTTTTCGTGATTATTTGGAAAATCTGGACGACGACTTTATGCCTAACGAACGGGTCGGTTTTAAAGAGAGCAAAGTATGGAACCTGCTTTACGATTTCCAAAAGGATGCAGCCTTGGCCATCATCAATAAATTGGAGCAATACAACGGTTGTATTTTGGCAGATTCTGTCGGTTTGGGGAAAACCTTTACCGCAATGTCGGTGATCAAATACTATGAATTGAGAAAAATGTACTTGGCGTGAATTATAATGGAAGTGTTGTAGAAAACTTCTACCAACCATATGAATGTATTTTCTCAGATGATGTAAAAAGGCTTTCTGATAGAGAAAACAGCTCAAAATCAATATGCTTATCTGTTTCTAAAACAGTGTATTCTACAACAGAAAGTCAAATACGCGTATGGTTATAAGTTTAACGGTAGCAGAATAAAACGATAAAAGTTGGTGTTACCAGTAGATGAAACCGGACAACCAAACTATCGATATATGAAAGAGTATATGCAAACTCAAGAAATCAAAGAACAGTATCGAGTAATAGAGTTTTATAATGAAAGTTTAGTAGGAGAAGAAAATTGAGAATTGGAAGATTAAGCAAAGTTGAAATAAGAGAATTATGGACCCATGAACAACATCATTTTTCTGAGTGGTTATCAAAAGAAGAAAATATTGAGCTACTAAATGATACTTTAGGTTTGACATTGACTGAAGTTAACAAAGAAGTGTATGTGGGCTCTTACCGTTGTGATTTAGTGGCAAAAGACGAAACAACAGGAATTCGAGTTATTATCGAAAATCAGTTAGAGGCTACAGATCATGACCATCTAGGAAAGATTATTACTTATGCTTCAGGGTTAGATGCCCAAGTAATTGTATGGATTGTAAAAGAAGCTAGAGAGGAACATAGAAGTGCAATTGAGTGGTTAAACAATAAACTCATAAAAAACATATCTTTTTTCTTGCTAGAAATACAAGCTTACAGAATTGGTGATTCTCTACCAGCTCCAAAATTTGAAGTCATCGAAAAACCCAATGATTTTATCCAAAGTACTAAAAGCATGGGAATAGATAAGGAGATTAGTCAAACACAAGCAGAAAGATTGAATTTCTGGACCTTGTTTAATGATGAAATAATAGCACATGGTAAGCCGTTTAATGTTAGAAATCCAAGTACTGACCATTATTATAATGTTGCATTAGGCACTAGTGATGCTCATGTTTCCATTACATTGGTTAATAAAAACAATACAGTGGGAATAGAAATCTACATTAATGATAAAAAAGAATTATATGATAGGCTCTATGAAAACTCTGAAGACATTCATCAAGACTTAGGATTTGAAATGGATTGGCAACGTTTAGACGATAAAAAAGCATCAAGAATAATTTATTATATAGATGGGCTTAACTTTCAAAATCACGCTAACTACTCCAGCTTAATGGATGAAATTATTCATAAAGTCACCTTGCTAAGGGACACATTTAAAAAGTATATTTGATTTATTAAGATGATGTATAGAAAGTAAAACCCACGGCTTGGTATACGTGGGTTGCTCGTTATACACGACTACATCCCTATCCTCGCCCTTACAACACCGGCAACGAACTTTGTCTATGAAGACAATTTTGCCGCTAACATGAACGACTACTTAGAAATCAGTGGGGACTACGACGAATGGGGCAACCGGATGGCTGTAAATACCGATGCCAACGGGCGCTTTCATACCGATTGGCTGAATATAGGTTCGAAAGTAAAATATGACTTAATCGGAAAAGTTGCTGAACGCACCATGTTGACCCGGGGGACGGTTGTCAAAATACTCATGGGGATTCAATCTCATAAATTTGATATGTTTAAAATAAACCCTGAAGATTTTATCGCGAAAATTAGCACCTTGATTGACGAAGAAAAAGCCACGGGGATTGTGGAGGGTATTACCTACCATAAGACAGATCAAACCTACGATAGCGATATTTTCACCATGGGATATTCTAAAAAAAGTTTGAAAGATAGCTTAAAGCTAAAAAGCATGTGTTGGATTACGTGGTCATTGATGGCAAAGGCGAAAACTCGGTAGAAGGACGGTTTTGTAAAGCATTGGATACCTCTGCCGATGTCGTGGTTTACGCAAAATTGCCCGGCGGTTTTAAAATTCCCACTCCGGTGGGCAATTACACGCCGGATTGGGCGATAGCCTTTGAAGAAGATCGCATTAAATATTTATACTTTGTTGCGGAAACCAAAGGGAGCTTAAGCAGCTTGGACTTAAGGCCCATCGAAAAAGCAAAGATCGATTGTGCCCGAAAACTATTTGACACCTTGTCGACAGAAAGCATTCGCTACGATTATTTGGAAACCTATGAAGATTTGATGGATCTGGTTCAATCGTAATGCAACGACGTGTAGCGAGATATGCTTAACTTAAATATGGAATCATAAATAAAGCAGAGACAAAAGTTTAGCGATTGAACAACTAACTTTTATCTCTGTTTTTTTCGAATTTCTTCCCAAAACTTACACACTTATTTAATGAAACCTTAATACAAAATTAGTTTATTGTCAGATCCTTGACAAATGGGGGCAACTTCATTATAATTCAATATAGTTAGGTAAAGCATAACTAATTATCAGGTGATCAAAATGAAATGTTACAAAAAAGAATTGATTTCACTGTTTACTAAGATGCGGGAATTAAGCGAATACCTTGCGTCCTCAGCCATCAGTCAATGTGGTGCCTGCGATTTAACAGGAAATCAAATAGATTATTTACGCATCATCGGCAGTAGAGAGGGGATGACCTTCTCTCAATTGGCGACTACAACGGAGATCTCTAAACCCAGCGTTTCTGAGCTGATTAGCCGTTTGTCCGCCGGTGAATATGTGTATAAGGAAAATTGTCCCAGAGACAAAAGGGTTTATTATATCTACTTAACACAAAAAGGAAAGAAAATAGCACACTCTGACGAGTTGGTTGCTTTGAGTATGATTGACCATATTTCAACTTGCCTGTCGGAGGATGAAATCATGACCTTGGTTCAATTACTAGAAAAGATTGACTTGGTCGAGGAGGAATAAATGAATCAGGAAAAAAGAGTACCTATTATCCCTATAACCGAGACTGTTATTTTTCCGGGAATCTCCAATCGTATTTATGTCAACGATGTAATCGGAAAAAACATTCAAAATATGTTGGTTAAAAACAACACCTTGGCGATTGGTGTCGCCACGAAAGAATACGACGCTTACGACTTATTGACCGACGAATCCTTTTATCGCATCGGTGTTTTGCTAAAATTTGACTCTATTAAGAAAACCGATAACGGTTATGTGATCAGCATCAATACGCTGGGTCGCGTCACGTTGAAGCAAGCACTTTATGAAAATGAAGGTTGGATCGGTATTTATGAAGACTTGAAAGATGTAGAAGATCTAACCGAAAAAGAAGAAAAGGAAATGCTCGACTACATCAAAACGCAAATGAAAGATATCGGCGCAAACTTTAAGGGTGCTTCGTACTTCATTTCGATGTTGGACAACGTGCATTCCGTTCAGGAAATATTGGGCTACACCGTGCCCATGATGGGCATTCCTATGTCCAGTAAACAAGCGTTGTTGGAGTTGAACTCTCAAAAAGAAAGGGCTTTGGCCTTCTTGGATTACCTGATCAGAGAGAAAGATTCCCTTCACCTTCAATTGGAAATCAGTCGTAAGTATTCTCAAAAGCGCGACAAAGCTTATCGTGAATCCATGCTCAGAGAGCAGATTAAAAATATTAAAGCGGAATTAAATGAAGAACCGGAAGAGGATGTCGAACAAAGCTATAGAGATAGAATAGAAGCTTCCGATATGCCGGAAAATGTTAAGAAAATCGCTTTAAAGGAAGTTAGAAAATTAGAAAATGCGGCACAAGGCTCCGCAGAGGTCAATGTCATTCAAAATTATTTGGATTTGATGTTGGAATTACCTTGGACCAGTGAAGCCAAACCCGTGGATATTAAAAATGCCAGAGAAATTTTAGATGCTTATCATTACGGTATTGACGATGTGAAGGATAGAATTATCCAACACTTAGCCGTGATGAAATTAAAAGAAGATAAGCAAGGCAGTATCTTGTTGTTGGTCGGCCCTCCGGGAACCGGAAAAACTTCTTTAGGAAAGAGCATTGCGGAAGCACTGGATAGAAAGTATGTCCGCGTATCCTTAGGTGGAGTTCGGGACGAATCCGAAATTAGGGGCCACAGAAGAACCTATGTCGGGGCTATGGCCGGGCGTATCATCAAGGGTATTAACAATGCCGGTGCTAAAAACCCTGTCTTCATCTTAGACGAGATCGATAAATTAGGTGTGTCTCTACAAGGAGATCCCTCCGCCGCATTATTGGAAGTGCTGGATCCGGAGCAAAACGATACCTTTGCCGATCACTATTTGGAAGTACCCTACGATCTGTCCGATGTATTTTTCATCGCAACCGCCAACGATTTAAGCACCATACCCGGACCGTTGTTAGACAGAACTGAAGTCATTCAATTGTCTTCTTATACCAATTTAGAGAAATTGCATATTGCAAAAGATCACCTGATTAACAAAGTGTTGGACGAACACGGTTTAAATGAAACGCAATTGCAAATCTCAGACGAAGCCCTGATGCGCATCATCGATGAATACACGGCGGAAGCCGGTGTTCGAGGGCTCACCAAACAATTGGCTAAGATTGTCCGCGTGGTAACGGAAAAAATTGTGACGGAAGAATGCGACCGGGTAGCCGTTACGGAAGACAACTTAACGGAACTATTGGGTAACAAAACGAGACGCCACGAAAAAGCAGGGGAGGCCAATAAACCCGGTGTGGTAACCGGCATGGCTTGGACAGCTGTGGGCGGAGAAATTCTCTTTACCGAGGCGACCATTATGCCGGGAAGCGGTAAATTAACCCTAACCGGACAATTGGGAGACGTGATGAAGGAAAGTGCCACCATTGCCCATTCCTTAGTGCGTTGCCGTCTCATTGGAGAAGAGGAAAGCATTGCCCTTAAAAACTACGATTTACACGTACACGTCCCTTCAGGTGCAACACCTAAAGACGGACCGAGTGCCGGTGTCACCATGACCATGGCCATTGCGTCCTTATTGCTGGGTAAACCCGTGGACTCTAAATTGTCCATGACCGGAGAAGTCACCTTAAGTGGAAAAGTGATGCCCGTAGGTGGTATCAAGGAGAAGGTTATTGCAGCCCATCGCTCGGGTATTGAGCGCGTCTTATTGCCCAGCGAAAACAAAAAAGACTTGGAAGATGTCCCGGAAGAAGTCAAAAAAGATTTGGAATTTATCTTTGCTGAAACCGTCGAAGACGTCTTTGAAATTGCTTTGGGTGTGACCTTGCCGGAATTAAAACCGATATGGGATTTGACTTTACAAGATCCCAATAACGATATCAACAGTAATTTTGTTTTATAAATTGGATAGAGTGTTTGATTGAAAGAGCTACTCCGAAAGGATTGGCTCTTTTTTTAATCGTCAATGTTCGGATGACGTTTGAATGTTTGTTATAATGTTGCGACCATATTTCAGATAGAGCATTTTTACTCCGATTTTATGATAAAATAATGAAAGACAAAAAACGTGTACCATGTAAAAACTAAGGAAGCTTATGAAGAAAAAAACCATGCACTATTTCATGCAACAGGCCATAGAAGAAGCAAAAAAAGCATATGCCATGGGGGAGGTACCCATCGGTGCCGTTGTCGTTCAAAAGGACGTCGTTATAGCCCGTGCCCACAACCTTAAAGAAAGCACCGGGTCTCCTACGGCTCATGCGGAGATACTGGCAATCGAAGCGGCATCGCAACGTTTGGGACGTTGGCGCTTATCCGATTGCAGCCTTTATGTTACCGCAGAGCCTTGCCCCATGTGCGTCGGTGCCATCATGCAAGCGCAAATTCCTAAATTGGTTTATGGAGTCAATGAAGCGCGCTATGGCGCCATCGAATCGTCGGTTTTTTTAAAAAACCACCCCATGCTACCCAAGGGAATGGAAATTTATGGCGGCATTTGCGAAAAGGATTGCGGCGAACTGTTGACGCGTTTTTTCAAACAACATCGGTTCAATAGATAAAAATCAAATGTTTTCTTGCATAAAACTAAAAAGAATCAATCATCAATTTGTTAATAAGGTTTTGATTTGTGTTATCTTAGCTTTGATAGTAAAATGAATTTAATAGCAAAACACATTAGAACAACTCGCCAACCCTTTATTTATGGGGATGAAGGGTTGTTTTTTTATTTTGCATCAGCTATGAGTTGCTTAGTCGCTGCAACGTCGGTTTGTCTGCTTATCTTTGTGTTACTGCCTCATCTATAGGTAGAAGAAGTTGGTTGCATTGCAAAAAAAAAACGAATTTTCTTCAACTGCTTTTCTATACGAGGAGCCTTCCAAAGTTTCTTGAATTGTCTGGATATCATTCGACATCTAGGCATTTGTTCTTCCTTAAATAAATTTTATCTTCCATCATTTGACCTTATCTCATAGCAATATGTGGCAATATAATCATAAGAAAAAGTATGAAAACTTAAGAAAATAGATTGGATATAAAGCCTTAAATTCAATGATTTTAGAAAAAAACCGGCGATTTTGTTGTCAAACTGACGTTCAAATTTGAGAAATTCTCGACAAAACATAGTTTTTCGTGTACACTAGTACCGTGCTCATCAGTTTGATCACAGACAGTATTGTGTGCAATCGTCTTCAAAATTGCATATGAAAGCGTTGACAATTATCTATCAAATCAAGTTGTTTCGATATTTTAACACAGCTACAGCTCAACCTCAGTACACTCACCGCTGTGACAGATTTTTCTGGAGCGGAAAGACAATCTTTTTAAAAGCTGTAATGAGGCTGTGCTTTATCGAAGTTTGGAAGTAGGATTAAGGGTTGGTCAAAACAGATCAAGCCACCGTCTTACAAAACATTGTTTATTCTAAATCTTTGTGTATAAAACGTTAAAACAATAACGGAAGGAGTTTTTGATAAGACCGTTAAGCTTAGTAATATGATGCATTGGGGACAGCACGCTATGAGCAAAATCTACATATTCAGGAGGCTTTCGAATGAACTTGGATTTCGAAAAGAATGCGGAACAAGTCGCATCTTACCGGGTGTTTTTGAAAACTCTTGAACCAGGTACGGGATCAATTATCCCGGCACTACAGGATATGCAGTCGAGATTCGGCTACATTCCGATGGAAATGGTTCAAGAAACGGCAGAAGCGCTGAAAGTTTTTTCATCTCAGATTTATGGGGTAGCGACTTTTTACGCACAATTTTCAATGGAGCCTAAAGGCAAGTGGCGGTTTGATGTCTGTTTAGGGACAGCCTGTTACGTTAAAGGTGCCGGCGATATTTTGAAAAAATTGGAGGACATACTCCAAATTAAGTCAGGCGAAACTTCAGCGGACGGGCTCTACACGATCGAATCGTGCAGGTGCATCGGAGCGTGTGGTTTGGCACCGGTTATGACGGTGAACGGCAAAGTATATGGCAAAGTGAAAGAAGATGATATCGAACTCATCATTGCAAGCTTAAAGGAGGACGAAGATGACAACGTGGAATGATCTCGCAAAGATTCGTGAAGCCAATCAACCGATGAAAACCATACGTCTGGCAGAACAGACGGATATTCACATCGACAACGCCTTTCCTGAAGACGGCAAGATTCACGTCATGATCTGTGCCGGTACGGGCTGCCAAGCTTCGGATAGCCATATTATTCTCGAAAATTTGATCGCAGGAGTCGAAGAACACGGGATGACGGACCGAGTTGAAGTGCATAAAACAGGTTGCTTCGGACTCTGTGAAGCCGGCCCAAATATTGTTATTTTCCCACAAGGGATCTTCTATAGTCATGTAAAAGTTTCGGATGTGGATCGCATTGTTCAGCAACACTTTATGGATAGTGAAATCATTGAGGATTTGCTTTACAAAGAAGCTGTAACGGACACCGATTTGATCCATCCGGTTAATCGTGTTGATTTTTATAGTCACCAAACCCGCTATGTCCTTGCAAATTGTGGTGTCATCGATCCGGAAAACATCGATGAATACATCGCCATGGACGGCTATCTTGCACTTGAAAAAGTCCTAACGGAAATGACACCGGAAGACGTCATTCAGATCATTTCTGATTCCGGACTCAGGGGCCGTGGTGGCGCGGGATTCCCAACAGGAGCAAAGTGGCGTTTTACAGCAGCTGCGGAAGGTGATAAAAAATACGTTTCCTGTAATGCGGACGAGGGCGACCCCGGCGCATTTATGGACCGTTCCATTCTGGAAGGCGACCCACACTGCATTATTGAAGCCATGATGATTGCAGCTTATGCTGTCGGTGCAGACGAAGGGTATGTCTATGTACGTGCGGAATATCCTGTCGCCGTCGATCGCTTACAGATCGCTATCGATCAAGCAACGGATCACGGCCTTTTGGGTAAAAACATCATGGGAACTGACTTTTCCTTTGAGCTGCATATCCGATTAGGTGCCGGTGCTTTTGTCTGCGGTG